>Ga0209066_10000011_pt1 | contig 286507 bp, 230 predicted proteins | sample All_14_2_FD_187198 | JGI IMG/M metagenome (GOLD analysis project Ga0209066, IMG submission 187198) | Freshwater microbial communities in response to fracking from Pennsylvania, USA - Allegheny Zone_MetaG_DW_15 (SPAdes) (version 2) ...
AATGAAGGGTGGGGGAGGAGGAGGGCGGTATTGGGAACGCCGAGTTGCACTCGGCACACGGGCCGGGTTCAACCCGGCGTTCCTTTGGGCAGCCGGCAGGGCGTCAACCCTTTAACCTTCTGACTATGGTATGCACGACGTCAGGTCAGGTCGTTTCGGTTTGTTTCGTTGTTTCGTCCTCGGCATCCTCCCAGCCGGTGATCATGGCCTTGACGTGGGCGGTCAGGGTGTGGCCGGTGGTGATCATGTATACGTGGACGATGACGAACATCAGGATGGCGAAAGTCAGGGCCAGATGAACCGAAGCCACGGTCTGGAGGGTCAGGAAACGGTCCAGCCCCCATGCCTCCCAGGCGTTGTAGCGCCAGTAGAGAAAACCCGTCACCATCTGCAATGGCAGCAGGGCCGCAGCCAGGATCAGGTAGCTCAAACGCTGGAGCGGGTTGTGCTTGGCGTTCTTCCGTTTGGGGACGGGGTGGGGCTCGCCTTTGAAGATCCCGTAAAGGTAGTACCGGATCACATCGGCCATCTTTTTTGTGGTGGGGATGTACTGTCGCCATTCCCCGGTGGTGAGCAGCCAGAACACGAACACGAAGAAGGAGATCAGCCAGGTCAGGCCCACAAAGCTGTGGACGGCCACAGCGGTCTTGTACCCGAAGAGGGTATAGAGTCCGTTCACTTCAAAACCCGTGACCATGAGCATGACGATGAATACCATCTGGAGCCAGTGCCAGAGACGCTCGTAACGGGTGTACAGGTAGATTTTTTTTATGATGTCCGTGTTCATGAAGGCCTCCTTTTCGAAACCACACGCAGAATTCCGTGCCCGAGCACGCCGAGAAAGGTCAGGATGACCAGGGGCCAGCCCGCGTAACTGACCATGTCCGAACGACCGGTTCCGGGCATGTAGAACCCGGTGAGTTTGGTCAGGCGACCGTTACGGCTGTGGCACTCGACGCAGGACAGGGCGTTTTCGGCCGGTGCCACCATGTGGGTGGTGGGGAAGACCGACGAGGTCTTAACGAAATCCCATTCGCCGGAAAAGGGAAGGTCCATGTCGGCCATGCCCCGTTCAAAGGCGCTTTTCCAGTCCAAAGTTTCCCAGTAACCGCCCTCTCCCGATAAAAGGGGAGCGAGCATCGTGTTTGTTTTTTTATCGTAGGGCTGTTTCCCGAAAAAGACCTTGAAGGGGGCGATACGGGAGTTTTTGTCGTTCATGTCGCCCAGGGGTTCGTTGACTTTCACGATGCCCGAGGGATCGATGGTGTCCTTCAGCGTCAGGATCTTGAACCGTCCGTCATACCAGAAGTACTCCGGTTTCACGTCCTTGGCCCAGCGCATTTCCCCTTTGAGGGTCAGGTAGTCCTCGGTCTTGATTTTGTTGCCGTCCTTGTCCTTTTTTCCGGCTTTGGACCAGTCCCACCACATTTTGGTGGGATAGCCGCCCCGGGCGAATGTCGGGATATGACAGCTCTGGCAGGCCACCTTGTCCGTGTGGTCGTTGAGTTTGGCGTTTTGCTTGTGCGGTGTGGCGCTGTGGCATGACTCGCAGGTGATTTTGGGCGTCATGTCGTCTTCGATCAGGCTTTTCCGGGTGGTGGACGCCGGACTGGTGTAAGCCCTCCCGGCCACGGCGTGCATGCTGGTGGTGTGGCAGCGCGTACAGGTGAAGTTTCCGCCGTCTTTGGACATGTGGACATCCAGCTCCCTGGGCGGATCGGTGAGGGACAGGTCCAGGTCCCCGTGTTTCACGCCGTTTCCGCCGCCGCCCTTGAAATGACATTCTCCGCAGTTCTTCCGCTCAGGCAGTCCGACAGACTGAACCGCATCTTTCATGTCCGCCATGAGATCCGTGGCCATGCCTTTGGACTCCTCGTCACCCATGGAAAGAAAGTAAGGGATGTCTTCGAAGGCTTCGCTGAAATTGAAGTTGATCTGGCCGTGACAGGCCAGGCAGTTGACCTCTCCGGTCTTGCCTTTCCAGCCGGTGTGGCAGGCCAGACAGCTTTCGCTGTTCATGTTGTTGGTGGAGATGCAGAAATTGTTGATGGAGTACCCGCTTTTGCCCATGGGAGTGTCTTTGTCAGGGCCGGGGGCCAGCCAGGTCCAGTGGATGGTCTTCCTGAAATCCCCATCCGCGTGAGTATGGCAGGAAAGGCAGGCTTTGGTGATCTCGTCGCCTGACTTGAAATCCTGTTGAAGGATGGGATACGTGCTGTGAGCCAGCTTGATCCTTTCGTTTTTGATCATCCAGTCCGCAGGGCTTTTGCTTGCTTTTTCCTCGCTTCCCACCACGGGCAGGGCGGCCAGAAAAAGAACAGCTGCGGCAACGACGGCGTATTTCAGTTTTCTTGAAACAACCAAGGTTGCTTCTGTTTCCGTTTTCTTCATCTCCATCTTCCAATCCCCTTGTCGCGTCACTTTCAGGCCCCGTGGGCGCACTGTCTATCAAAGGTTTGACACCGCCGCCTGTTACGGGAAGGCGGCATCAAACCTGTCGGAGGGATGAGCCGCTGTGTCAAAGCTATTTGCATTTCGCCGGCGTGGGTGAGTCGGCGGCTCCGGAAACGAGATAGGCGCAGATGTTGTTGAGGTCTTCCTGGGAAAGCTTGGCCCAGACATCCTTGCAGCCGAACTGGGCGAAATCCTTGGTTTCAAACATCTTCTTCCACTGGGCCTGGGTTTTGGAATCGGGATTTAACGGAGGTTTTGCAGGTGAAGCCGCATTCTGGGCATGACAGGTTTTGTACACATTTCTGTAGGTGTATTTGCCTTTGCGCTTGTCCCCCTCTTCGGCGTGGACGGTGAAGGCGAAGCAGACAAGGGCGGCGACGATCAGAGTGGCGGTGCGTGTGATTTTTTTCATGGTTTTCTCCTTATGGGTCAGTGTTTGACGTTGTTTTTTAAATCGGTTGTCGCTTCGCTTCCCCCGTCCCGGAATGAACCGGGATGGGGGAAGCATCGGCGTTACCATCCAAATCGAATCAGAACTTCATGCTCGCCGACAGGTAAAGGTCCCATACCTTGTCCGCCACGGGGAAGAGGGCGTCGGTGGACATCACGTCCTTGATTTTCACCGGCGCGCCCAGGGGATTGCCGCTTCCGGTGTAATCGTAGTCGTAGTATCGTCCGCCCAGGGTGAGGAAGAAGTTGTCGCTGACGATGGGCTGATGGTAATAGGTTTCGAAAACCTGGCCCCTGGCGGCCAGTTTGCTGCCTGCCATGGAATCCTCGGCTCCGGTGAAGTTGAACCAGTATTTGGAACCCCAGTTGTACTCGAGGCCCAGTTTGCCGTTGCCCGGCATGGGAATCAGGCAGCCGGCGTAGAGGCTGTATCCGGTATGGCTTTCAAGGTTACCGTTGGAACTGAGAAGACCCATGCCCATCATTTCGTAGAACGGGTTCTTTGAAATCTGGGAGGGGTCGGTGTAGCTCATGGAACTTGAAAAGAACAGGTCGGCGTTGTTGAGTTTCTCCACGTTGGTTTTGATAAGAAGGGATGCGGCCTGCCAGTCTCCAATGTTGGCCGAGGGTTCCATGCGGCTGATGAAACCACCGGAATTGGGTTCGAAGTAGTATTCGGAGACGCCGTCAGCGTTGGTGTCCATCTTGGAGACGATGAAGGGCATCACCGTGGTTCCGGCGAAGCCGTCGGTGAGGTCCGGGGCGTAGGCGTACATCAGGCCCACGCTGGTGATGTCGTTGTTGTACAGTTCGGAGATGAAGCCCATCAGGTGGACGTCGTCAACCTGGGGATTGGAGGACATGGACCCGCTGTTGCCGTAGTCGCTCTCGAATCCCAGGCCGTAGCAGAGTTTGAATTCCGCGCCGGGAATCCCTGTGACATCCTCAAGGGAAAAGGCCAGGGAAGCCCCGTCGAACTGCCAGTTGATCACCGCGCCGAAGGGTGATCCGCCTTCCATGCTGTTGGCGGCGTATTCCAGGGGAGGACCGTCTGTCGAGGGCCGGCGGCCCAGGGAGAAGTTGTAGGGGATGGAGCCGATCTCGTTTTTGTAGTTCATGTAGGCCCGTTCCAGGTGGATGGTGTCGCCCCTGGGCACGCTGGCCGAGGTGCCGTCCAGGGTGACGTCGCCCATGCTGCCGTGGTTGAAGTTCACGCCGGTGCTGTCTCCCCAGACTTTGTAAGCGGCGAGCCGTCCCATGAAGTTCAGGTTGTCGTTCACCTTGGCCTTCATGTTCATCCGGAACCGTGTGGTGTAAAGGATGTCGTTGTCCGCGTCGTATCGCTCAGCCGCCGGGATCATGCCTCCCATGGCCATGTTCATCATGGCGGCCTGGAACTGGGCGAGGGTCGCGCCGTTGAAGCCGCCCGTGGGGGTTCCGTCGTAATTTGCGAAGAACCCGTTGACCAGGCTTGACGGAGCGGCCAGGGCGTCATCGAAATGAACGGACCATCCGGTGGTTTTCAGCTCGAAACCCAGGGACAGTTTGTCCGTGGCGGTGTGCAGTTCCGCCTTGTTCAGGCGTTCGCCCATGTCGTCCACCTGTTTTTTCAGCTCATCCACCTGCTGCTTCAGGGCCTCGGTGTCTTCCGCCCAGACACACGGGGCGGACACGGTCAGGCCGACAAAGGCAAGACCGACGATCAGGCATTGCCATGCACGTCCGAATTGAATCTTTTTCATGCTCTTCTCCTCTCTATCTATTGATGTTACCTGGGTTGATCCTGCGTTTTTCATGCAGGTGTTTTCCTGTTAACAACTGTTGCTTTACATGGCTTTACACAGGCCGTCGCCCAGAGAGATGCAACACATGTGCCATGGAATCCTTCTTGCATCATGCGCTTGAACATGATTGTTTTTCAGGAGGTTAGTCAGTATTTTGTTGCCAAATGGCCGCCGGTGTATTAACGGTTGTGTTAATGATTTACGAAATGTTAATTAACAGTGTTAATGGTTAACAGGTGGGGTATGGAATTCGGAAGCTGCTGGCAGGCGGTGGTTGAAAATGTCCGGGACGGACTGTTGGTGGTGGACACGTCGGGGAAGATCGCGGCGGTGAATCCGGCCATGGAGAAAATGATGGGGCTTTCGGCCCGTGAACTTGTGGGGAAATCCTGCCGGGTATTGAACTGCACCGGATGCAAGGTCATCGGCGGGAGGGACGGTGAGCCATGGTGCGAGCTGTTCAGGGCGGGCAAGTCCAAAAACAAGGAGTGTGTTCTCACCAACAGCCAGGGCAGGGCGGTGCACGTGATCAAGTCCGCAGTCCCCATGGTCGACGCGGAAGGCCAGCTTATCGGGGTGGTGGAAACCCTCACCGATATCTCCGAATCAGTCTGCCAGAAAGAGGAAATCATGTACCTCCGGAAAAACCTCTGGATGGACGAAGGGTTTTTCGGGATGATCGGAAAAAGCGAGGCCATGAGCCAGCTTTACGACCTGATCGTCAGTGTGTCCAGGTCCCAGGCCCCGGTCCTGATCCGGGGGAAAAGCGGAACCGGCAAAGAACTGGTGGCAAGAGCCATCCACGAATCGAGCCCCCGAAAAGACATGCCCTTCATCAAGGTGAACTGCGCGGCCCTGAACGAGAACCTTCTTGAAAGCGAGTTGTTCGGCCACGTGCGCGGCGCATACACCGGGGCGGACAGGGACAGGGTGGGGCGCTTCGAGGCCGCCCACGGCGGGACGCTTTTTCTCGATGAAATCGGCGACATCCCCCTTTCCACCCAGATCAAGCTTCTTCGGGTCCTGGAGGAGAGGGAAATTGAAAAAGTCGGAGACCACAAGCCCATTCCCGTGGACGTCCGTATCGTGTCAGCCACCAACAAGGACCTGGACGCCCTGATCTTGAGCGGGGCCTTCCGGGAAGATTTCTATTTCAGGATCAACGTGTTCCCCATTTTCTGCCCGTCCCTGGTGGAACGCAAAGACGACATCCCCATCCTGGCCAGGCGGTTCATCGACCAGGCCCAGGCCCGGGAGGGGAGCAGGGTCACCGGCCTCACCCCCGAAGCCCTGGAATGCCTTCTTTCATGGTCCTGGCCGGGCAACGTCCGGGAACTTCGGAACGTCATCGAATACGCCCTGGTCCTGTGCACCGGCGACCTGATCGGAAAAGAACACCTTCCCCTGACCCTCACCCATCCGCCACAGACCGTCACCATCCCGGCCGGTCCTGAAAAATCCTGGCAGGAAGAACGGGACAGCCTGATCCAGGCCCTGACAAAAACCGGCGGCAACCAGAGCGAAGCCGGAAGACTCCTGGGCGTCAGCCGCGTCACGGTCTGGAAACGGATGAAAAAGTACGGGATTCATGTGTGATTTTTAGACGATCTGAAAAATTAGTGTAGTAATTTGAATTCATTTATTAAACTGACTATTTCGCCATTGATTTTACCTTTTTCTTTGATTTTTCTTGCAAGAAAGAACCTGAAGTCTGTTTTTTTTAAATCGCTGTGTTTGATCAACCGTTCAAAGAGCCTTTTGCCATCAACTATTCGGTTTAATTTATAAAATGATTCTTCAGTCATATGATCTTCATGATGACGGAATGCTTCTATTTTTGAACGAATGCCGTCGTACTTTTCTTTTTCAACAGGATTGAGCTTTTGTTCGACATCCTGTTCGCAGAGAATTCTGTTCTTATGTTGGATGCAATAGCAGAGAGGACGAGCTTCTTTTCCAATTGAATGGAGAAAAATATTATAGGCCATGATGGGTATCAACGCATCACAATGTCCTGACAGTTCACGGATAACGCTGGATTTATCTTTTAGCCCTTCCTGGCCAAAATCTGAAAGCATATCGGTAATTTCATCGATATCGAAAAGATAGTTTTCAATCTCCCAGCGACATAAGGGTCTGATATAATTTCCAAAGGGTCTTGATTTTCTGAATTTCAAGTCGTCTGTCTCCCAGAGATCATCCCATTTCAGCTGTTGGAGCAGTGAATCCCGGTCAACGATTCCAAACGCTGGAATATCGTTTTCCCGGTCCGATTCAACATCTTTGATGACTTTCGAGCACCCTCCGCCAAAACCTGTATCCGATGACTTGAATTCAAGATATTCGCCTTCATCGTAAAACCACCGTTCAAAAAAGATCTGATAATCATCATTGGATTCAAGGTAAACAATCGCACGGCCAGAGTGTTTTGAACGGACAAGGCCGGTGTCTTCCATCGTTTTGAAACTTCCCATGCGGTTTTTTATCTCCTTTGTCGTATGCAGCAGCTACAGGTTCTCTTCGATGATATGGCCGCCTTTTCTTAAACCCTTTTCTTCAATTTCAAATGCGAAACCATTTAAAACTTCACGGGAGTGAGTGGTTGAAATCAGGGTGAGGCCGGGGTTATCCTTGACCATATCCTTAAGAATGTTCAATAGTCGATGTTGCCACTTCAAATGGAGATGGACATCCATTTCATCTATAAGAAGAATCGTGTTTTTTGTCATATGGGTTCCGATTCTTAAAAAAAGCTGGATCAGGCTTTTCTCTCCGCTGCTTAGCCGGTCGATGCTGTGTTCATTTTCTCCGTTTTTGATCACAGCTTCGGGTGGAGATTTTCTGATTCTGTGCAGGAATTTTGCTGGATTCCCTTTGAAAACCCTTTTGTTGACGATCTCGACGACTTTTTCTAACCGTCCGTCATCAAGCCATGCCAGCCAGACAAGAAGGTTGTCCAAAGATCGTGTCCATTCTCCACCTTCGGATGTGAACCTGTAAACGGGCTTGTATCTCCATGCATCCGGTTCTGTAATGCTTCGGCTTGTACTTTTCAGAGGCAGGATGTCTCTGTATGCTGAAAAATAAATGACGTTTGGCAGTGTAAGCAGACTTTCTTCAAACCCCGTGGATGATTGTCCGTTATTCATTTCATGATGAATCATGCTTAATAAATCATTGACCAGATCATCGGTTTTGCCTATGCGTTCAAGCCGGCCAGTGGAACTGCGTCTGTAGCCAAACGGATGCCATGACTCAGCCCCTGTCGCTTTGATGGCGTCGTCTGTCCAGGGTTTAACCAGATAATCCCCGGCAGGTCCGGCAATCAAAGAAAGAATCACGGTTTTTTCGAAACCGTTTTCAAGAATTTTATACAGAATATCGAGCTGGGCGCGTCCACCCTCAGGCCTGTCAAGGTCTTCATGGCCGAATACGTCCGGGTCTTTCTGACTGAATAAATCCATCAGGACAGCGATGATATCGAGAACGGTGGTTTTCCCTTGGCCGTTCTGTGATATCAGAAGGAAAAAATTACAGGGGTCTTCGTTGCTGTCAGTGAAATCCAGGGTAAACGGCTTTTCAAGGTTCTGAAAGGGGCCGATCCCTTCAAGACTTAACTGGATGGGTTCGAATCGTAAGATGGTTGGCATGATCAAGGTCTCCCGATAAGGCGTAAGCAGGTCTGGATATCAGCTGGCATCACGTTTAATCCATGAAGGCGAGTTACTTCGCGGCCAATGAGTTTAATCAACATATCCCCTTTGCCTGTGAGTTTTTCAGCACCTGTTTCGTCAAGAATGATTTTACTTTCCGATGATTTCTGAACGGTCAGAGCAATCCGCGACGGGATGTTGGATCGTAATAAACCGCTGAAGGTTTCGGCATCGGGCCTCTGGGTTGACAGAATCAGATGAATGCCCGATGCCCGTCCTTTTTGGGCCAGCCTGACCAGGGGTTCTTCGATGGATTTTTCCTGGACCATGAGATCGGCAACCTCTTCTATGATGACCACAATTCGGGGTAGTGGCTCACCAGAAGCACCGGTAAGGTTCCGGTATTCGGAAATATCCCTTACATTTTGTTCCGCGAGAATTTTTTCCCGTCTGTCCATTTCATCAAGGAGTGTCGTCAGAATGTCGAGAGTCTCGTCCGGTTCCAGAACGACCGAACCGCCATAAAGGTTTGGAAGTTTTGTATAGTTCGAGAACTCAACACGTTTGGGGTCGATCAGACAGAGAGCCAGGCTTTCCGTGGTGTTGCTGTAGAGAAGGGACAGCAACACGCTGTGTAGGCAGACGCTTTTACCGCTTCCCGTTGTTCCGGCAATAAACAGATGGGGTGTCTGGACAAGGTCAAAAACAAAGGGATGACCCTCGACATCCACGCCCACACAAACGGGCAGTGTTGCATGTTTTTGTTCCGCATGACACCATTCCCTAATTTTATCGGCCTGAATGGTGTTCCATGTTTCGTGCCGCCTGGGAATATCAATGCCGATGAGCTTGGGAGTCTGGGAAAATTTCAGAAAAACCCCCATCTGTTTCAGGCCCAGAATGAAAGAGAGCTTTTCAAGGCCTTTTTTCAATCTGTCGAGGTCGTTGGCGTGGTTCAAATGAACCATGTAACGGGTAATGCGTGGGCCGTTTAATGAGCTTTCAATTATACCTGAAACGCCGATTTCCTTGAGAGCCGATTCAAGATCCACGGTGGCCGTGTTTTCATCGGTTTCCTCTCCCAAGACCGTATCCGACAGAAACTCCTGATAAAGGTATTCGTGGAAATCGTGGCTTTCCCGCCAGCTTGTTCGAAATTCCCGCAAGCCCCTTCGGATGTGCCTTTGGAGCAGTTTCCTGAACGTATCGGCCTCGGTAAAAAGGTCACGTTTGTGGTAAATACTCAGCATGGCGCAATACACATCGGTGTAATCCTTTTCCTGGCCCATGCCCGTCACCTGCTCGTAACTGTATTCTGCACCGCCTGTCCGTCCTTTGACCTGATCCAGTTCCGGTTCAGGCTCAACGGGATTTTTTAAGGAATAGGCCAGGGCAAGCCTCAAAACAACCCACTTGGGTTTTGTAACGGCCAAAAGTCCCTTACCTTTTATGGATTCAATGATGCGTTCATCTTCATCGCTTGTGTATATTTTGGCCATGGCTTGTTGCCCTCGTTCAATCAGTACAGAGGTTTTTCCTGGAACACGGTGCTCTCCCCGTCCACGTTGCTCAGAATGAATTCCTGGCAGATGTGGGGTTTCAGCACCTTGTATTTGTCCGGGGTGATTTCGGAGTCGGTGGGCAGGAGGATCACCTGCTTTCCTACGGCCGGATAGTAATGTTTTAATAGGTTCTCCTGGTGATCCATGTCGATCCGGCCCAGGGGGGTGTCGATTACCAGGGGCACTGTTTTGCCGGAAACGTCATTCAATGCCCAGAGAAGGGCCGTGGCGATGAGTTGCCGGATACCTGATGAAAGGGAATTGATGCCGATGGTTTCCTTGTTCTTATCCATGGGATGCAAGATAAACTCGTCGTCCACCCGGATGTGGTCGATCTGCTTATGGGACGTGATCAAAAGGTTCACGAAGGTATTCAGGCGGGATTCGATCCGTTCCCGGCGGTCTTTTTTCATCTCTTCCTTGTACTGCTTGAAAAACGACTTGAGCTTAAGGGCCAGCTCCATTTTGTCTTTGGCAATGCCGCTCAGATTGACCTGCTTGCCCTGGTGTTGGATCTCCTGGTCAAGCTTTTTCAGTTCATGGGTCAGAGAGCGGATGCTGCTCTCAGCCAACCTGATCTCTTCCTCTTTATTCCCTTTGAGTTCCGATTTCAGGGTCAGAGTTTTTTTGGCTTCTTCGAATTCTTCCTTTTCGTCACGATTAAGCCCCGGAATGTCCTCCAGGCGGAGGTCGATTTCAACAATTCGTTTTTTATAATGATTCAGCCTTTTCAGAGAGGACGTCATGGTTTTTTTTCTGATATCCGTATTCATGTATGGACTGATGTTGTCCGAAAGACGGCTGGCGCGACGCTTATCAATTGCGAATAAAGCGCTCGTTTCACTGGAAGGAATGAAGGCTTCAAAAAGCTGGGTTAGTCTTTTTTTATAAAACCTGATCTGTTGATCGGTGAGACAGGGATCGGGGTAGGGCGGGTTGTCGAACAGGTTGCCCGGAACGGTCCGGATAAAACTGTCGATCAGGTCTTTCTGTGCCCCTGTATCGCTTTCAAGGATCAATCGGAGGTGTCCCATAACCTCACGGATCAAGGCTGTGTTGAACACAAGTGGGGTGTCTTCGGTCAGGTCGTCGACAAACTGCCGGGTCAGTTCTTCGAGTTCTTCGGATATCTTGATTCGCTCGTTTCTCAGTTGGCGCTGATCTCCGATCTGTGAGCTTTCCATCAGCCGGTCAAGTCTCCGACTGACCTGCTCAACTTCGTCCTCCAATTCTGAAATCTCGTTAAGAAGTGTTTTGATTTTTTCGTCGTTCTTTTTAATTTCAGCTTGCTTCAGCGCCTGATCATTCTGCTTTGCCTGGAGTTTGGCTTTTTCTTCTTCCACCATGGCCGCTTTTTTCCATTCGGTTTCCGCTTTGCCAATGTATTCACGGGCTGTTTCAATCTGGTTGATGTTGAGCAGCCGTTCCATGTTCTTCTGTATGTTGTTCTGGCTGATGTCGATCATTTTATGGATCTGTTCGCCGTCAAAATAAAAGAACGGGATGTATTCGGACGGAAGACGCTCGTCCAGGAAATCCTGGGCATCGCTATCCTTTAATACCGATTCGACATGATCGGCCCTGATACTCAGTTCTTCGGTGTAATTATCCCCCGTTATCACCCATTGCCGTTTTGCCTCGACGCGCCCCTGCTCTTCCACCCAGACGATTTTTACATAAAAACGGTCCTGACCTTGTTTTTTCGCTTTCCGGTTGAACACCCCGATCCACTGATCCTTAGCCCCCAGCACATATTGTTTGGGTGACAATGCCCGCGCATTCCCTGGAATTGACGAAAGTAAATCCCCACGAGGTCCGGTGAACAGCAATTTGATACTGTTGATGAAGCTTGTTTTTCCGTGCCCGTTTCTCCCGGCGATCAGGATGATGTTTTTTCTTTGTTCCGGTTCGTTGAGCTGAAAAACCGTTTCACCGTAATAGGAGAACATGTTGCATAATGTGATGGTTTTAAAGATCATAATGGTCCTGATTTGATTGATCCGGATTTTTGTTACCGGCTGCTATTTCGATCAGATGCGCGATTTCGCTTTTCAGATTTGTCTTGGCTCCGTAAGCCTCAAGTGCCGCGTATTTTTTTGTTACAAGGAAAAGGATCTGTTGGATCAGTTCAGGCTGAAGCTCGAAGTCAGCGATTAGACGGTCTATGATCTCCTGATCATCTTGAGAAATATTGAAATCATTCATTTTTTTTATATTTCTCCCGAATTGGTTTGCAATATGTACGGCGGATTCTTCGATATCGAATTCGTTTCCCCATTGATACTGTATGTATTCAATCTCGTCGTTGGATATCAACTCTATTCCGACCTTTTTTTCTGTTTCAAGAAGCATCCGCAATATTTCTTTACGTGCCGAAGGATTAAACGGGCCAGGGCCGGTTGATTTGTCACGGCGCTCCTGGCTTCTCATTTCAGGCTTTTCCCGAATCCCTTTCAACCAGTCTCTGAAATGGTTGAGGGGTTTCATCCATTCTTCACCTGTGTTGATAAACCCCTGCATGGAAAGGTCTTTCTTGACCACTGTGCATGTCCAGCATCCAAACCGGCTACCTCCGCAAGTGGGCGTGATCAGATCCAGAATGAGGTGGCATTCGTCGCCGCTAGCTTGTCTGTAAAGTTTCAGCATGACTTCATGATCTGATCCCCACGGTGCTTTGTTGTTCTGGAGGTAGTCCCAGACCTGATCCGTGGTCCACTCGGAAATAGGGCTGTAAACCAGGGCATCGGGAATATCATGATGGGGGTTCAGCCCTTTGGAACTGTATTCTCTTGCTTCCATGCGGTTTTTTCGTTCGCTGCTTTCACTTTTCCGTGTTCCAAGAAGCAAAATCACACTACCATGTTTTTTTACTATACTGTCAATGGCTTTTCGTGACGGCCTGATTTTTAGATAACTTGTGCACCAGCGAAACCAGCGAGTTGGAGACGGATAACCTTTGCCGATCAACTTTCCCCAGAAACTGTCTTCCACTATTGGCTTGACGTTGTTAATCGTTATTGGCAAATGCTTTCTTGTGATGTCTTCCTGAATTACCTTCAGAGTTTCGTCAATGTACGTTTTTATGATCGGTGGCTCAACAAGTGTATCGGATATCAACAGATAAACTGGCTTGTGCTGGCTTGGATCAATTTTTTCTATCAGTTGATAAACAAGCTGTAAGACAAGGGTGGAGTCTTTGCCGCCGGAAAATGCAATGACCCATGGGCGTTTGTCGGAAAAGTAGATTTTCTCTAAATGAGCGATTGTTTCAGCCCATAATGATTTGACTGTGTTACGTATTATTAAATTCATATTGCTTTATCTTGGGTGAAATATGCAAAATTAATCATAAAAACATATATTTATACTTAATGTTTCTTGTAGTCAACTGTTGATTCGAATAAAATGTGAAACTCATATTCGAATCAGACTTCCTGCAAATATTACAAACTATTTTCTTTACCCCCGGCAGACGCCGCAGCGGGAGCAGTGGACGATGGGGCAGGGGGGGGACGTCCTGACAGACAGGGCCCGTTCGTATTCGGCGCGGAGGAAGGATTTCAGGATGCCGTTGTCGATGAAATCCCAGGGGAAGAGTTCGTCTTTGTCTCGTTCCCGGGTGATGAAGCGTTTCGTGGCGTGGGGCGCGGATTTCAGGGTGCTGGCCCAGTTGCCGTTGTTTTCGAAGGCGGCTTCCAGGAGGTCGGCCACGGTCCGGTCTCCCCGGGAAAGGAGGGCCTGGATCACGGCCCCGCGAGGGCTGTCGGCGGTGAGGCTGAGGTTGGCCACGGGGTTGATGCCGGATGTGAGGACCTTGATTTTTTTTTTCAGAACGTCCGGGCTGTCCATGGCCGCCCACTGGAACGGGGTAAATGCCTTGGGCACGAAACTGCTCACCCCCACGGTGATCTGGCCCATGCGGCCCCGCTCCCGGCTTTCCGCAAGGAAGACGGCGCGGATTTTCTGTGAAAGAAGGACGATGGCCTCGATGTCTGCCGGGGTTTCTCCGGGCAGGCCGATCATGAAGTACAGCTTGAGGTTCAGGATTCCGGCCCGGACCAGGTTCTGGGCGGCGGAAAGGATCTGGTCCTCGGTGATGCCTTTGTTGATGATGGTCCTCATCCGGTCGGAGCCGGCTTCAGGGGCGATGGTGGCTGTTTTGACGCCGCTTTTCACGAGCACGGCCAGATGGTCCGGATTCACGGCGTCGGCCCTGAGGGAGGAGTAGGCGAACCTTAGACCGTCGAAATCGGGGTGGAGACAGACCTCGGTGATGTGGGGGTGGTCTGAAATGGCCGTGCCCACCAGGCCGATCCGGTTCGTGACCTGCGAGGCCCTGCGGCATTCTTCCATCAGGCAGTCTTTGGACCTGAACCGCGGAGGCCGGTAGATGAACCCCGCGCTGCAGAAACGGCAGCCGTGGGTGCAGCCCCGGCTCACTTCGGTGAGAAAGGCGCTTTCAAAGGCCGAGGCCTCGGAAAGGATGGCGGTGGACGTGGGACTCGTTGAAATGTCCGGGGGAAACATCCGCCTGACTTTTTCAGGAACGCCGCTTCTGTTGGCTGTGAACGAGGCCAGGGTTCCGTCAGGGTGGTACGCGGGATCGTAAAAGGCCGGAACGTAGGACCCGGGTACGTCGGTGGCCAGATGCTCCAGGAGTTCCCTGCGGGACGGGTGTTTCCGCAGGGTTTCAAGAAAGGGAAAAACAAGAGCCTCCGCCTCACCGATCAGAAAAAGATCTATGAATGGGGCGAGAGGCTCCGGGTTTAAAAGGCAGGCGACCCCCCCTGCGATCAGAAGGGGGTGGGAATCTCCTCTGGCGTTCGATCGCAGGGGGAGGCCCGCAAGATGGATGATGTCAAGGACGTTCAGGTAGTCGTTTTCAAAGGACAGGGAAAACGCGATGACCTGAAAATCCTTCAAAGGACGGCCCGACTCGATGCTGAGCGGTTTCCCCGGTTTTCCTTTCTCCGGGAGGAACACGCGCTCGCAGACCGTTTCCTCGTCATCGTTCAGCAGGCGGTAAACGCTCTGAAAACCCAGATTCGCCATCCCCACCGCGTAGGTGTTCGGATACACCAGGGCGATGGGGATTTTTCCGGACCAGTTTTTCCGGATGGCGCCTGTTTCAGAATCCCAAGGCGTTCGGCCTGCTTTTCTGCTCAAAGATCAATCAGCCTTTTTTCTCAAAAAGGTCGGAATTTCCAGGTCGTCGCTGTGAAACGAGACACCTTTGATGCCACGGTGGGTGATGTTGCCCACTTCACCCACGGCGATGTTTCTCCGGATGTACGCGGGTTCGTCCACAATGCCCGATTCGAGTTCGGCACGGGTCAGGTCGCGGACCATGCCACGGACCTGCTGCCGTTCGGGCATGCGGCCCAGGGTGGCGGAGGTGTTGGCATTGGCATGGCTTGTTTTGACGGCCGCAAAGTTGGACACGGTGGCGGCCTTGAATTTCTCGCCGATGCCGGTGGCGATGACAGTGACTCTCATCTCGTCTCCGATGGTGTCGTCGATGGCCTGGCCCCAGATGATTTCCGCTTCTTCGCCCACTTCCTTGTAGATCAGGTCGGCGGCTTCGGTCATTTCATCCAGGGTGAGGTCGCTGCCGCTGGTGATGTTGATGAGAACGCCTTTGGCGCCGGCGATGGAGATGTCTTCCAGGAGCGGATGGGATATGGCTTTTTCCGCCGCTTCCTTGGCCCTGTTTTCACCGGAGGCGATCCCGATGCCCATGATGGCCATGCCGGCTTTGCTCATGGTGGTTCTCACGTCGGCGAAGTCCAGGTTCACCATACCGGGAACCATGATAAGGTCGGTGATGCCTTTGACAGAGTGGTGGAGAATCTCGTCGGCTTTCCGGAACATGTCGATCATGGTGGCTTTTTTCTGGGCCAGGCTTCTCAGGCGGTCGTTGGGAATGGTGATCACGGTGTCGGTGAACGAGCGCAGCGCCTGGAGTCCGACTTCAGCCTGGGCCATGCGTTTTTTGCCTTCGAAAGAGAAGGGTTTGGAAACCACGGCCACGGTGAGGATGCCCATTTCCTTGCAGATTTCGGCCACAACCGGCGCGGCTCCCGTGCCTGTTCCTCCGCCAAGTCCAGCGGTGATGAAAACCATGTGGCTGCCTTCGATGGCTTCACGGATGGCCTGGATGCTTTCGATGGCCGCGTCTTTTCCCACGTCGGGGTTGGCTCCGGCCCCAAGGCCTTCGGTGATCTTGGCGCCGATCTGGATCCGTGTTTCGGCCTTGGACTGGTCCAGTGCCTGGGCGTCGGTGTTGGCTGCGATGAACTTGACACCCACGAGTTTGGCTTCGATCATGTTGTTGATGGCGTTTCCGCCGGCTCCGCCTACGCCGATAACCTTGATTCTTGCTGTTTTTTCAGGTTCAACGAAAGAAAAAGTCATTTCCCACCTCCGAGTAAAAAATTTGATGAACGCCTGGTGATATCGGGTTTCCCCTGTATTCAAACCACCCACGCCTGGGCAGTTTTTAGATCCATGTGATATCTTTAATAACGTTTTGAGATTTCAATTATTTTCAGGCTCCGAAACCGGAGGTCCTGATGCTTTCAAACCCCTTCCCGAAACAGAGCCGTGAAGAACGGTTGCCGCCCGATGCTGACGATGCGGCTTTATGGGCGCAATCCAGCGGAAGCATGACCATGCCGGTCTATGCTCGGAGGGTTTAACCACCCATGGGTATGGATTGCCTGTGCGTAATTGTATCGACTGATTCCAGCAGAGCTCCGAAAAACATGGGCCAGTTCCGGCTGGATGCGGAGGGCGGCCTTCGGTGTCGTTTGAATTTTTTTCATCGCAACTATGCACAATATTTTGTGGTTAATCAAGTATAAAATCACAATTTGGAGTAAAAAATTAAAAACCTAAACATACAAATGTGTTACGCCGGGTGTGGTCCGGACGGTGTTCATGTCTCCCGGAACAGGGGCCTGCCCGCCCTTTCCCTGAGGGCTTTCACGGCAGCGCCGGTCCTTTGTCACAGAGGTCAGATCACGTCACTGAACCACTTTTTCATCCGTTTGATGACCCGGTTGAAGATGTTTTCGTCCCGGATCCGGAATTTGTTTTCCGACTGGTGCTTGGCTCCGAAAAGGACCAGGCCCACGCCCGTGGCGTACATGGGGTTGTTCACCACGTCCACCAGGCCGCCGATGCCCTGGGGTTTGCCCAGGCGCGCGGGCTGGTTGAACACCGATTCGGCCAGATCGGTGAGCCCTTCGAGCAGGGACGAGCCGCCGGTGACCACGATGCCCGCGTTCATGGAGTTTTCGAGCCCGATCTTGAAGATCTCCCGTTTGATCAGGGCGAAGATCTCCTCCACCCGGGGTTCCAGGATTTCACCCAGGACCTGCCGGGGCATGGTCCGGGATTCACGGCCGCCCATGCCGGGGACTTCGATGGTCTCTCCGGGTGAGATGCCTTCGGACAGGCAGCTGCCGTATTTGATCTTGATCTTTTCCGCGTCCATCTTGGTGGCCCGGAGTCCCACACTCACGTCGTTGGTGAGCTGGTGGCCGCCGATGGCCAGGACAAAGGTGTGGCGGATGTTGTTGTTCGCGAAAATCGCCAGGTCCGTGGTTCCGCCGCCGATGTCGATAAGGGCCGTTCCCAGCTCCTTTTCCTCGGGGGTGAGAACCGCTTCGCCCGAGGCCAGGGACTCCAGGACCACGTCGGCCACGTCGAGCCCCGCCTTGTTGGCGCACTTGATGATGTTGTGGGCCGAGGCCACCGCGCCGGTGACGATGTGGATATTGGCTTCCAGGCGGACGCCGGCCATGCCGATGGGGTTCTGGATACCCCGCTGGTCGTCCACGATGAACTCCTGGGGCAGCACGTGGATCACTTCCCGGTCCATGGGAATGGCCACGGCCCTGGCCGCTTCGATGACACGGTCCACATCGCTCTGGGTGACTTCACGCCCTTTGATGGCGATGATGCCGTGGCTGTTGAACCCCATGATGTGGCCGCCGGCGATTCCGGCGTACACCGAGGTGATTTCACAGCCGGCCATCAGTTCCGCTTCTTCCACGGCTTTCTTGATGGAATCCACGGTGGATTCGATGTCGATGACCACGCCTTTCTTGAGGCCGATGGACGGGTGGGTCCCCGTCCCGATGATGTTGATCATGTTGCCTTGACGCTCGCCGACCACGGCGCAGATTTTCGTTGTGCCGATGTCAAGGCCTACGATGATATCTTCCTGGGCTACCATAAAAAAACCTCCTTTTCCGGTCAGGGAAACACTAAGCTGTTTTTCGGCCTGAAGCCGGTTTTACCACGATGCGTTCCAGGTTGTGGAGATCGAGGGTGTCGATCTCCTGGAGCCGCGCTTTTTCCTTTAAAAACTTCGAAACCTCTCCCAGCCGTCTGACTTTTTCACCGTAATCCCCGTATCCGAGCTTCACGGTCCGGATGCTGCCGCTGGTGAGAAGGGTCAGGCCGATTTCCCGGTCCACCAGGATCTGCTTGATCTGGGAAAGGGGCAGGCTGCTGTCGGGTACTTTGGCGAGCTGGATGATGTTCATCACGGCTTTGTGGGGGTTGGTCTCGTTTTTCATGATCGGGCTCCCGGCGACTTGGATGTCTTCAGGGGAAAAACCGGTGATCAGAGGGTAGCCTTCATGGTAACCCTGATCCGGGCCTTCCGCCTCTCCATCGCCGGTTGACACGGGCGAAAGATCGGATTCTCCTGAAAAGTGTTTGAATACATCTCCTTCTGTGTTCATCAGGTACCTTTTGTTCATCTCCACAATGGCCTGGGGTTCGTGCTCACGCACCCGGATCGTGATGGAACCGGGGATTTCCCGGGTCACTTCCGCGCTGTGAATCCAGGGGTGGGCCAGAAGCCTCTGGCGGACCACGTCGAGGTTGATTCTGAAAATGTTGACACCGTTTTGCACATCGGCCTGGGCCAGGATTTCCGGGTCAGTCAGGCGTTTGGTCCCGAATACCGTCACCTTGTTCGCGGAAAATCCCCGGTACTGGGTGATGCCGCTGTAAATCAGAATGAAGACGAACAGCAAAATGCTGCAAACAGCGATGGCTCCCAAGAGGGAGAACACATGGCGCAGACGGATCACAGGGCCGTTTTCCCTCCGGCGGACAGACCGTCTGGGGGGAGGCGTCGGCATGGATTTTTTGTGGTTATAGACCAACACGTTTCACCTCGGTTTCCAGTTCGACACGGAAACGGTCGAACACTTCTTTTTGCGCAAGTTCGATCAGGGACAGAATGTCTTCGGCTCTCGCGTTTCCTGTGTTGACGATAAAATTGGCGTGCCTGTCGGATATCATGGCGCCGCCTTTGACACGGCCTTTGAGACCGGCCATGTCGATGAGTTTTCCCGCAGGATCTCCGCCTTCCGGGTTCTTGAAAATGCAGCCCGCATTGGGAAGGCTGACCGGCTGGCTTGCGGTTCTCCTCTGGAGAATCTCCTGGGCCTCCCGGTGGATCTGTTCCCTGTCTCCTTTTTCAAGAAGCAGGCTGGCCCCGACGATCACGGGGCTGCTGTCGGCTCCGAACCGGGCCGGGTAGTCCAGCTTCCTGTAGCTGAAACGGAGATCCTGCCGGTCCAGAGTTTCGGTGTCTCCATTGTCCAGCAGGACACGGATGCTGTGAACCACCTGGTCCATGGCCCCCAGATGGGTTCCGGCGTTCATGGCGATGTTTCCTCCCATGGTGCCCGGAATCCCCAGGGCGAAGTTCATTCCCCGAAAGCCCCGTTCGATGGCCAACCGGCAAAGGGTCCGGGTTCGTACCCCGGCGTGGGCCGTGACCAGGACCGTTCCTCCGGTCTGTTCCTCGAAGCTCACATCGGAAGGAATGCCGTGAAGCACCAACACCAGGCCCCGGATACCCCGGTCAGCGACCACCAGGTTGGTTCCGTCTCCGGCCATGAACACGGGGACACCCGTTTCCCTGGCTTTCAGGACAATCCGGCAGGCCATGTCCATGGTGTGGGGCCGGGCGAAGATCTCGGCCGGGCCCCCCACCTTGAACGAGGTGTGGCGGCTCATGGGCTCGTCGAAGGACACACACTCCCCGCACTGGTCCTTGAGCCAGTTTTTGAAAGTCGATGTGTCAGCCGTCCGTGCCATGGCTTTCCCTGTCACGCGTCCTGTTTCAGTTTCAGATAGTTTTCACCCACACGGTACACGTTGCCGGCTCCCAGGGTGATCAGGAGATCGTCTTTTTTTAAGTCCGCCAGCAGAAGGGCCAGGACGTCCTCGTGACTGTCCACGCTGCCGGTGTTCTGGTGTCCCCGTTCCCTGATCTTGGCGCAGAGGCTTTCGCTGGAGACCCCTTCGATGGGGCTTTCACCGGCCGGGTAGATGGGAAGGACCAGCAGTTTGTCCGTGTTGTAGAACGAACGGGTGAACTCGTCGAACAGGGCCTGGGTCCGGGTGAAGCGGTGGGGCTGGAACACCGTGACGATCCGCCTTTCCGGCCAGCATTCCCTGGCGGCCAGGAGAGTGGCCTTGATTTCCGTGGGATGGTGGCCGTAGTCGTCCACCACGGTGACCCCATCGATCTCGCCTTTCAGTTCCAGACGGCGTTTCACCCCCTGGAGGGTTTCCAGGGCGCATTTGATGGTGGCGAAGGGGATGTTCAGTTCAAGGCCCACGGCGATGCTCGCCAGACAGTTGGTCACGTTGTGGACGCCGGGAAGGTTCAGGCTGATTTCACCGAGAAACTCCTCCAGGTAATACACGGAAAAACGGCTGGTGGTCCCTTCGAAGCTGATGTTTCGGGCCTGGTAGTCGGCCCGGGTGTTCAGCCCGTAAGTGACGTAGCGACCCTTGATTTCCGGCAGGATATCCTGGACCGATTCGCTGTCCATGCAAAGGATGGAAAGTCCGTAGAAAGGCACCCGTGAGATGAAATTCACGAAGGCTTTCTTGATGGAGTTCAGGCTGTCGTAGTAATCCAGGTGCTCCCGGTCGATGTTGGTCACGATGGCGATGGACGGGGAGAATTTCAAAAACGAGCCGTCGCTTTCGTCGGCCTCGGCCACGATGAAATCCCCCATGCCGTGCAGGGCGTTGGTTCCGGCGCTTTTCAGCACGCCGCCGATGACCACCGTGGGGTCCATCCCCGCCTTTTCCAGTACCGAGGCGGTCATGGATGTGGTGGAGGTCTTGCCGTGGGCTCCGGCCACGGCGATGCTGTACTTCAGGCGCATCAGCTCGGCCAGCATTTCGGCCCTGGGAATGATGGGAATCCCCGCTTTCTTGGCGGCCTGGACTTCCGGGTTGTCCTTTTTGATGGCCGTGGAGGTCACCACCACGTTGGCCCCTTCCACCTGCTCGGCCTTGTGGCCTTCGTAGGTGGTGCAGCCCAGGCTTTCCAGTCGCTGGGTGATCTGGGTCTTCTTGGCGTCGGAACCCGACACGGTGTAGCCCAGCTTGACGAGAATTTCGGCGATGCCGCTCATGCCGATGCCGCCGATGCCGACAAAATGGATATGGTATTGTTTCTGATACATGAACTGTCTTTCGTTTTAAATGGTTATGTCGCCGGTTCCCACGGTGGGGCCGGCTGGTTTATCAAACCGATACGCCTTTCAGGTTCGTGAATTCAGGAAAGACCGGGGAAGGCATCCCGGGTGACGTGTCCTGGTCGAGTCTGTGTTCGATGCACATCATCCACTGGAGCCAGTCTCCGTGGAGAGGCTGGGTTCTGTCCATCGATGATCTTCGTTTCCTGGTGTCCTTTCTGATTTCGGCAGCCATTCGTCATTCCCCCTTTGTTCATGGTTTCTGGGTATCCATCTTGAGAATGTCGTAACAGTCGTCCACGATGGTCTCGGCCGCCAGGGGTTTCCCGTAGGCCAGGGACGCTTTTTCCATGCGCCACAGATCGTCCGGGTTGTCCCGGTAGTAGGAGATTCTGGAAGCCAGGAACGAACCGGAAAGATCGCTGTTTTCAATCATTTCGGCGGCGCCTTTGTTCACCAGGGCCAGGGCGTTCTTTACCTGATGGTTGTCCGCGGCAAAGGGAAAGGGGATCAGGATCGAGGGGAGTCCCATCACCGTGATCTCCGACAGGGTGGTGGCCCCGGCCCGGCAGATCACCAGATCGGCCCGTTCGTACTTTTCGTCCATGTCCGTGAAGAAAGCCGCCACGTCGGCCCTGATTCCCTGCATTCCATAAGCTTCCCGGACAACGTCCTGGTCGGCGTCCCCTGTCTGGTGGATGACCTTGAGGTGGTCTTTGTCGGCGATGTGGGCCAGGGCTTCGACCATGGCCTGGTTGATGCTGTGGGCGCCCTGGCTGCCGCCGGCCACCAGAAGGGTGAAGTCCCTGGATTCGCCTTGGGTTTTCCGGTTTTCCCGGCGCTGACGGGCGTCGAGAATGGTCTGACGGACCGGGTTGCCGCTCATCCTGACTTTTTTCCCGTTGAAAAACGGCAGGCTTTCGTCAAAGGACACGTGGACTCTTGTGGCGAACTTTCCGATGATCCGGTTGGTGATGCCCGGAAGGATGTTCTGTTCCTGGACCACCACGGGAATGCCTTGGAGCCGTGCCGAAAGGGCCACGGGGCCCGAAGAGTATCCGCCCACGCCGATGACGAGGTCGGGCTTGAACGATTCGATGATGTCGGCGCTCTGGGACAGGGCTCCGGGTATTTTGAAGGCGGCCTTCATTTTGCTGAAAAGCCCCAGGCCCTTGATGCCCGCGGCCCGGATGGCCAGATGGTCGAAACCTTCCCGGGCCAGGGTCTTTGTTTCGAATTCCCGGTCCGTTCCAACGAAAAGGACCCGGTTTTCAGGATGACGCGCCATGAAACACCGGGCCAGTGCGATTCCGGGGAACAGGTGTCCGCCCGTTCCTCCGCCAGCGATGATGATGTGGACAGCGCGCTCAGCCATGGTTACCCGTCCTTGCGATGTTGATCAGAATGCCTGTGGCGGCCATGTTGATGATCAGGGAGCTTCCCCCGTAACTCAGGAAAGGAAGGGCCAGGCCCTTGGGAGGGAGAAGACCCATGGCCACGCCCATGTTGATGCAGACCTGGAGACCCAGGCTGGTGACAATCCCGGTGGCCAGAAGGGAGCCGAAACGGTCTTCCGTGTTCCGGGCGATGGAGATGCCCCGCAGGATCACCACGGCAAACACGGTGATGATGGCCAGGACGCCCCAGAGCCCCAGTTCCTCTCCGATCACGGAGAAGATGAAGTCCGTATGGGGTTCGGGCAGGTAGAACAGTTTCTGGTAGCCGTTGCCCAGCCCTTTGCCGAGGATTCCTCCGGACCCGAAGGCCATGAGGGAGTTGACGATCTGGTATCCCTCGTCGCTCCGGTACTTCCAGGGGTCCAGGAAACTGACCAGCCGCTCCATGCGGTAACTGGCGCTGACCATGACGAAGATGAACACGGGAATGGCGGGCAGGAGGGAGAGAACCAGGTGGACGATGGACACCCCGCCCACGAACATCATGATCCAGGTGATCATGCCGAGAATGGCCACGGACCCGAAATCGGGCTGGAACATGATCAGGATGGCGAAAACCAGGAAGAAAATCACATGGGGAAGGAACCCGATGGAGAAATCCTTGATGAACTCCTGCTTTTTGGTGAGGGAGTAGGCCAGGTAGATGATCATGGAAAGACGGGCGATTTCAGACGGCTGAACGGAAAATCCGCCGATCTTGATCCAGCGTGACGCACCGCCTGCGGAATGGCCGATTCCGGGAATCTGGGTCAGGATGATCAGGAGGGCGGAAATACCGATGAAGATGTAGGCGAACCTCCGGTAGGCACGGTAGGGGGTCATGGCGGTCCCCAGCATCATCAAACATCCCATGGCCGCGGAAATGGCCTGCTTCTTGATGAACAGGTAGCCGTTGCCGTAAGAATTGTTGGCGATGGCCGAACTGGCGCTGTACACCATGACAATGCCGATTCCTGTCAGAAGAAGGACGGAAAGCAGGAGGGGGGTGTCGAATCCCTGGGAGTATGTTTCAACCTTGTGTCTGGCTGTGGCCATGTCCGGAGCGCTCCTTTACGCCTGCCGCTGTTTCAGTTGCCGGACCGCGTCCACAAAGACCTGGCTCCGGTGTTCGTAATTCCTGAACATGTCGAAGCTGGAGCAGGCCGGTGACAGCAGCACGCATTCGCCGGTCCGGGCCTCTTCCAGTCCTTTTCTGACCGCCTCTTCCAGGCTGGGCATTTCCGTGACCCGGATGTAAGGGCCGAGCACGGTTTTCACTTCCTTCGACGATTCCCCGATGGCCAGCACCGAACGCACCGAACGCAGGATGGCGTCTTTGAGCTGGAGGTAGTCCCCGCCCTTGTTCCGTCCCCCGAGTATCAGGACCAGTTTCCGGTCAAAGGCGTCCAGGGCCCGGAGCACGGCGTCCATGTTGGTTGCCTTGGAATCGTCGTAGAAATCCACGCCGCCCACGGTGTCGATGTACTCGATGCGGTGGGGCAGGCCGGGGAAGGTGTCGATCACATGCTGGACACCTTCTTGGGTCGCTCCGGCTGAAAGGGCCGCCAGGGCCGCCGCCGCGATGTTTTCCATGTTGTGGCTGCCGATGAGCCGTGTCTTTGTCAGGTCGAGGCTCCGGATCTCACGTTCCGGAAGATTCAGGGCGATTTTGTCTTTTTCGATGCGGGCGCTGTAGCCGGTGCCCTTGGATCCGAACAGGAGAACCCTGTTTTGGAGGATTTTTCCAATGGCCAGGGAAGGCGGGTCATCGGCGTTGATCACGGCGATGTCGTTTTGTTCCTGGTTCTCGAAAATCCGGCCTTTGGACCTGGCATAGGCGTTGAAGTCGGCGTAACGGTCCAGGTGATCGTCGGTGATGTTGAGAAGCACGGCCACCTTGGGCCGGAACCGTTTGATGGTGTCGAGCTGGAAACTGCTCACCTCCACCACCACCACGTCCCGCTTCATCTCCTGGTCCACGTAGTTGGTGAGGGGATCTCCGATATTACCGCCGGTGAACACGCTGAGACCCGAGGCTTCCAGCATCAGGGACACCAGGGTTGTGGTGGTCGTTTTTCCGTTGGTGCCCGTGATGGCCACGATGGGCTCTTTGATGAAGCACGACGCCAGTTCGATTTCCCCGATGACCTGGACGCCGAACTGCTCGGCCTGTCTGATCTGGGGCAGGGTGTGGGGAACGCCCGGGCTCAGCACGATCAGGTCCTGGTTCATGAACAGGTCCTGGCTGTGACCGCCCAGTTCTTTGGCGATGCCCAGCCGGTCCATTTCATCGGCCAGTTCCCGGAGTTCGGCTTCCGTGGCTTTATCCGTCACGGTGACCAGGGCCCCTTTGCGTTTCAGAAACCGGGCCATGGCGGCCCCTGATTTGGCCAGTCCGACAACAAGAACTCGTTTTCCGTTCAGTTTCATAGCCACCTGCTACCTGATTTTAAGCGTGCTCACCGCAGCGAGCGCGAGGATGATCGAAATAATCCAGAACCTGACGATGACCTTGGGTTCGGGCCAGCCCTTCAACTCGAAATGATGATGGATCGGGGCCATGCGGAAGATCCTCTGGCCGTGGGTGATTTTGAAGTAACCCACCTGGAGGATCACGCTCAGGGCCTCGATCACGAAAAGTCCGCCCACGATCACCAGGAGGATCTCCTGCTTGGTGATCACGGCGATGGTCCCCAAGAGCCCGCCCAGGGGCAGGGAACCCGTGTCTCCCATGAACACTTCCGCCGGATAGGCGTTGAACCAGAGGAAACCCACGCCGGCTCCGGCCATGGCCCCGCAGACAATGGCCAGTTCGCCGCTGCCGGGAACATAGGTGATCTGGAGGTACTGGGCGATTTTGAAATGTCCCGCCACGTATGCGAACAGCATGTAGGTTATGGCGCTGACGATGATAGGCCCGATGGCCAGGCCGTCCAGGCCGTCGGTGAGGTTGACGGCGTTGGAGGTGCCCACGATCACGAAGGCGGCGAACAGGATGTAGAACACGCCCAGGTCAGGGGCGAAATTTTTCACGAAGGGGAAGGTGATCTTGCCTGTAAAACCCGGGGTGGTGTAGGTCAGCCAGCCCACCAGTCCGGCGAAAACGATCAACAGGAACATTTTGGCACGGGCCGAGAGGCCCTCGTTTTTCTTTCGGGTCAGCTTTTTGTAATCGTCGATGAAGCCCGCCATGGTGAAGCCGACCATGGCCAGGACGGTGATCCACACGTAGCGGTTGGTCAGGTTGGTCCAGCACAGGGTGGTGACGAGAATGGAACCCATGATCATCACGCCGCCCATGGTGGGGGTCCCGGCCTTGTCGTAATGGCTCTGGGGGCCTTCTTTCCGGATGTACTGCCCGATTTTGATGCGCTGAAGGGTGCGGATCAGGTAAGGGCCGGTGATAAAACAGATCAGGAAGGCCGTGACCATGGCGCAGATGGTCCGGAACGTGATGTAGCGGAATATGTTGAACGCGGAAATGTCCGTGTGCAGTGAGTACAGAAGATGGTACAGCATGGTCTCTTAATGGTCTCCGTTCGTGTCCAAAAGGTCTTTGACTATCTCTTCCATGGCCATGGAGCGGGACCCCTTGACGAGAACCCAGGCGTCCATTTTTTCAGGCCCCAGTTTTTCCAGAAGCGTTTCTATGATCTCTTTTTTTGATCCTGTAAAGACCGATTTTTCGTCAAAACCTTGTCGAATGGCTTCATCCCCGATCAGTCGGGCTTTCTCTCCGAGTGTAAAAATCGCGGTCACGTTCCGGGCCGCCGCATAGGCTCCGATTTTCCGGTGCAGCTCGTCGGAACGATCTCCCAGTTCCTTCATGTCTCCCAGTACCACAAAGGCGGGACCGGAACCGGCAAGGCCCCGAAGGGTGTCGATGGCCGCCATCATGCTCTGGGGGTTGGCGTTGTACGTGTCGTCGATCACATGGAATCCCCGGGCGCTTTTCGAAACCTGGACCCGGCCGTAAACCGGGACAAAGGCTTCCAGTCCTTTTATTATAAGGTCCAGTCCGAGCCCGGCCACAAGTCCCGCACCGGCGGCGGCCAGGGCGTTGTGAACCATGAAGAGTCCCGGGGTGTTCAATGTCACGGGCGCCGAGCCCCGGTCCGTGATCAGGTCAAAGGAAACCCGGCCGTTTACAAGCCGCGTGTTTTTTGCCCGGATGTCCGCTTTTTCGGAAGTTCCGAAGGTGAGTGCGCGGCAGCGGCAGTGTTTCACAAGTTCAGGAAACATGACGTCGTCCAGGTTGAGAATCGCCGTCTTTTCAGGGGCAAGTGCATCCAGAAGTTCGGCTTTGGCCAGGGCCACGTTCGAAAGGGAGCCCAGGCCTTCCAGGTGGGCTTCGGCCACGTTGGTGACGATGCCGATATCCGGGTCGGCGATGGCGGCCAGCCGGGCGATTTCACCCGGGGCGTTCATGCCCATTTCGGTCACGGCCCAGTCCAGCCCCTGTCCCAGGCGGAGCAGGGTCAGGGGCAGGCCGATTTCGTTGTTGAAGTTGCCCCGGGTGGAAAGCACGTTGAACCCTGTTTCAAGAACACAAGCTGTCATGGCCCGTGTGGATGTTTTTCCATTGGACCCGGTGACGGCGGCCAGCCGGACCCCGGCCTCCTTTTTCTGGGACGCGGCAAGCGCCCCGAGTCCCCGGACTGTGTCGTCCACGGCCACCATGAGAATGTCCTGCCGGTTTCCCACAAGGGGCGTCAGGTTTTCCAGCTGGCTTTTTTCCACCAGAAATCCCCGGACGCCTTTTTCGATGGTCTCGGGTATGAAGCGGTGAGCGTCGTGACTGGCTCCGCGTATGGCCACGAACAGGTCCCGGGCTGTGACAGATCTGGAATCGATGGACACGCCCCGGAACAGAAACCCTTCGGGCGATGCCGAGGGGCTGCCGTCTGTGGCCCTGACCACCCGTTCGCCTGAAAAGGCAAGGGGTGCTATGTCCCGGGTCTCTTCAGCCATGGTTCTCCAGTGCTTTCGCTGCTTCGATCCTGTCGTCGAAATCGATGGTTCCTGTGTTCAGTATCTGGTAAGTCTCGTGGCCTTTTCCGGCGATCAGCACCGTGTCGTTGGCCTTGGCAAATTGGATGGCAAAGGCGATGGCCGACTGTCTGTCCGGTTCCACCACATAGCCCCTGGGCCTGATATCATCGTCGAAATCCGACGGTTCCAGTTTCTGGGAGGTGAGGCCTTCGAGGATATCTCCGATGATGGCCGAAGGGTCTTCGGTCCGGGGATTGTCCGAGGTCACGATGACGAGGTCGCTGTACTCTTCGGCCACGGCGGCCATCTTGGGCCTTTTCCCTTTGTCCCGGTCTCCCCCGCAGCCGAACACGGTGATCAGGCGGCCCCTGGTCAGGGGGCGGAGGGTTTCAAGGACGTTCAGCAGGCCGTCCGGAGTGTGGGCGTAGTCCACGAACACGTGGAAGCCATGGCTGTTGGGCACACGTTCCAGGCGTCCGGGCACGTTGAATTCGGCGATGCCTTTTCCGATCTGGATCAATGTGGCGCCTGAGGCAAGGGCGGCTCCGGCCGCGCAGAGGATGTTTTCGATGTTGTGCTGGCCGATGCCCGTGCACGAGATGGTGATCCGGCCAAGGGGTGTGACCAGTTCGCCTTCGATGCCACGGATGTCGATCCGGGCGTTTTCCAGGAAAATATCGCTGGTGTCCGATCCGGTGGTGTAGGTGGGGACGCTCACCGCCGAAGCCAGTTCGGTTCCCTCGCTGTCGGTGATGTTGATCACCGCACTGGAGTCTTTGCCCGAATCCGGAAGGTACTCGGTGAACAGCTTTTTCTTGCAGGCCCAGTAACTTTCCATGGAACCGTGGTAATCCAGGTGGTCCTGGCTGAGGTTGGTGAACACCCCGAGATCGAAACTCAGGCCGAAGACCCGGTCAAGGTCGATGGCGTGGGAGGACACTTCCATGATGGCGTGGGTGACGCCGGCCTCGACCATGTCCGCCAGGATCTTCTGGAGGTCCAGGGACTCGGGCGTGGTCATGGGATTGGGGAAAGTCCGGCCTCCGTAGCGGTAGTTGATGGTTCCGATCACGCCTGTCGCAAATCCGGCTTCCCGGAAAATCGATTCCAGGAGGTAGGTGGTGCTTGTTTTGCCGTTGGTTCCCGTGACGCCGGTGAGATGGAGATAGGTGGACGGGTGGCCGTAGAACTCCCCGGCGGCAATGGCCAGGGCTCTCCGTGAATCACTGGTGAGGATCAGGGGCACGTCCGGGGTCTCGAAAGAAGCGCCGTTTTCCGCCACCACGGCTGCTGCGCCGCGTGCCACAGCGTCGGCGATGAACCGGTGTCCGTCGGACTTAAGGCCTTTAACCGCCACGAACAGACCTCCCGGTGTGACGGACCGGGAGTCGTAGTGAATGGAAAGGATTTCCGGAACAGCCGCCCCGGGTTCGGGTTCGCCGGAGATGTCCAGAAACTGTGCGAGAGCTTGTGTTATCCGTGTGAGTTTCACCTTTTTTCTTCCCTTTTGGTTTCGAAGCGCTGGGCCAGAAGAATGGTTTCTTCGTTGTTGTCGTTTTCAGGTTCAACGTTCAGGTAGTTCAGGGTTTCATGGGTGATCTTCCGGAACGCCGGAGCTGCCACCGTTCCCCCGTAATGGGCTTTTTTCGGTTCGTCGAGAATTACCAGGACGGCCACCCTGGGATCGGCTTTCGGAGCGAAACCCACAAAAGACGAGTTGTACTTGTCGGCGGAATAGCCGCCCTTGGGATCTATTTTCTGGGCGGTCCCGGTTTTTCCGCAGACCGTGTACTTGGAAAGGGCCGCGTTCATCCCTGTTCCGCCATCGTCGACCACGGTGGCCATCATGCTCTTGACCTTTTCAGCCGTCTCCCGTGAGATCACCCGTTTCGGATTCTGGATCTCGCAGTTCCGGACCAGGGTTCCGTCAGGGGCCGTCACGGCTTTCACGATATGGGGTTTCATCAGTTCGCCGCCGTTGGCGATGGCGCTGATGGCTGTAAGCAGCTGTACGGCGGTGACGGAAACACCCTGGCCAAAGGAAATGGCCCCGGTGTCGATGGGCCGCCACCGTTTGCAATTGGACAGGATTCCCGATGATTCACCGGGGCAGTCGATGCCGGAGAGCCGGCCGAAACCGAAGTTGACCAGGGATTCGTACAGCATGGTCTTTCCGATGATTTCCGAAATTTTCACCGCGCCGATGTTGCTGGAGTACTTGATGATCTGCTGGACGGTCAGCCATTCGTAGGGATGGGTGTCGTTGACCCTGTTTCCGCCCACCCGGTAGGAGCCGTTTTCGCAGTAGAACGAGGTGTTCGGGGTGATCATCTGGCTTTCAAGGGCCGCCGCCGCCAGGACCACCTTGAGGGTCGAACCCGGTTCATAGGGATCGGTGATGGCCCGGTTCCGCCAGAGGTCTTTGTTGTATTTGGTGAACGAGTTGGGGTTGAAGCCGGGGTACTGGGCCATGGCCAGGATGGCGCCTGTCCTGGGGTCCATCACCAGGGCCGTGCCGTAGCGGGCTTCGAATTCGGATGCCGCCTCGTTCAGGGTTTTTTCCGCCAGGTACTGGATCTGACGGTCGATGGTGAGGACCACGTTGTTGCCCTGGGTGGCCTGGTTGTATCCGTCTGCGGCGTTGAAGCGGCGGCCCCTGGCGTCCCGGACCACCATGAGTTTGTCCGGAGCCGAGTACAGATCCTTGTCGTACTGGAATTCCACGCCCTCGATTCCCTTGCCGTCGGTGTCGGTGAAGCCGATCACATGGGCCGCAAGGCCCCGGTTGGGATAGAACCGGTCGTGTTCGGCCACGAATTCAATGCCCTGGATGCCCAGTTTCTTGATTTCCGCCATTTCCTTCGGGGTGATCTTGCGTTTCACCCAGATGAAAGCCGTGGCGTCCTTGAGTTTTTTATGGAGGGCTCCGGGGTTGAGCCTGAGGATCTTGGCCAGTTTGTGGGCCACGTCTTTCCTGTCGCTCATCCGTGTGGGGAAGGCTCCCAGGGAATGGCCTGCCAGGCTCACGGCCAGTTCCTGGTTTTTCGCGTCGTAGATGGTGCCCCGCTTCCCGCAGGAAACCATGGTCTTGTTGTACTGTTCCCTGGCTTTCTGGGCCAGCCACTGGCTTTTGAAGATCTGGAGGTAGGCGGCCCGGCCCGCGATGATGGCGAAAAGGACACTGAAACAGACACCGACCACCAGTTGCCGCGTGCCCAGGTTTTTGTCTTCTTTTTTCGGGATGAACATTTTCTTTTTCAGTGTCGTCATGGCTTCACCTGAGGGTTAGAATCTGGTTCTGTTCAGGGATGTTGAGCCCCATGCGTTCCTGGGCTATGGCAGAAATCCTGTCGGGAGCCTTGAGATGGGCTCTCTCGATGATCAGTTTTTTCTTGATCGAAACCTGTTCGTTGTGGACTTCCTGCTCATGGGTGAGGGCGTAGCCCACCGCCGTGCACTGAACCCGGCTCCAGGTGAAGGCGAACAGCTCCAGGGTCAGGAAAACCAGGACCACAACCCAGGTCACGGTGGTGTTCATGGGTTCACGGGCTTTGTTATGCTCTTTTGACGTTTTGCTCATAGCTTTTCACAGGCTCTCAGGCGCGTGCTCCGCGCCATAGGGTTTCTCAAAACTTCCTCTTCCGAGGGTCTCACCGCTTTGCGTGAAAGGATGCGGATCACCGGTTTCCTTCCACAGACGCACACAGGGAACCCCGATGGACAGGTGCAGCGTCCTTCGAGATCCCGAAACTTATCTTTGACCATCCTGTCTTCCAGAGAATGAAAGGCAAGGACACAGAGTCTTCCGCCGGGCGAAAGCAGGCTTTCCACGCTTTCGAGAAAACGGCGGAGATTCCCCAGTTCGTCGTTCACCCGGATTCTCAGGGCCTGGAATACCCGGGTGGCCGGATGGATCTTCTGCTGGGCCGCCGCTTTTTTCGGAATGGCCGAAACCACGATATCCGAAAGCTCACGGCTTGAAAGGATCGGCGCCGCTTCCCTGACCCGGCAGATGGCACGGGCCACCTGTCTTGAGAATTTCTCCTCACCCAGGGTGAAAAACAGGTCGGCCAGTTCTTTTTCCGTGAGGGTGGCCACCAGGTCTGCCGCTGTTTCAGGGTTTCGAGTGTCCATCCTCATGTCCAGGGGCTCGTCTTTCATGAACGAAAACCCCCGGCCGCTTTCCGCAAGCTGGTGCTGGGAAAGACCGATGTCGATCAGGATGCCGTCGAAACCGTCGATCCCTTCATCTTCCATGATGGCCGGAAGTGCCGAAAAGTTGTCGTGGTAAAGACGGACCCGGGTCTTTGTGTCTTTGAATTTCTCACGGGCGTTCCTTATGGCGTTGATGTCCTGGTCGACACCGATCAGGACGCCTGAAGGACCGATTCTCTCGACAATGGCTCCGGCGTGGCCGGCGCCTCCCAGAGTGCCGTCGGCGAAGACCTCGCCTTTTCCGGGATTTAAATACGCCAGGACTTCATCCAGCATGGCCGGAACATGGGTGAACACCATGATCAGACCTTGAAGGCGGCCAGTTCGTTCTTCAGGTCGCCGCTGTTGAAGGACTGGATGATTTTTTCGTTTTCACGGTTCCAGTTTTCAAGGGACCAGATTTCGAAGCGGTAGCGCATGCCGACAACCATGATGTCCTTGTCGATGCCCGCGTAGTCCCTCAGGGATTTGGGAATAAGAATGCGGCCCTGGTTGTCGCAGTCACATTCCTGGGCGTTTCCGAGAAAGAAACGGCGGATTTCGCTGCTGTTCGGGCTCTGGGAATCGGTGAGCTGCTGCTCGAACACATCCCATTCACTTGGGGTATAGACGTAGAGGCAGGGGACCGGTCCCACGGTGATGAACACGCGGGCCTTCTCGTCTCCTTTTTTTTCATCCACGATGACCTCACGAAATCTGGAAGGGACGATCAGCCTTCCTTTCGGGTCACAGATATGGGATGAACTGCCTCGGAACGTCTTCTGCATTCTTATCCTCTCTCATCCACTTTGCTCCACATATAGGATACTAACGTACTCTTTTCGTTGTTTAAGTCAAGACAAAAATGGTCCGTAATAAATTATTTTTAATGATTAATGGTGGTTATATTTAGTGGTTCAAAGTGGAGTCATCAGAAATCAAAATGGTCCGCCCGCCTCCGGATGTTGTGGCTTGGTAAGTAAAAGTGTCAAGGTATTGTGGGTTGAACCGTAAAAAAACGGTTTATCCTCTGGACGGGCTTGGCAAAAACAGTGGGTGTGGTGACAGGTGGAGGGGTGTGGAGGTGACAGAAAAAAGTGGAGAAAGGTGGAGGGGCCTCATGAAAACCTCAAAATTCCCGTCGCTTTCGGGTTTGAAAAAAGGATTGGCATCAGGGTTGTTCTGGGTTATTTATGGTTGGTATAAGTATCAGACTGAAACATCTGTTGACAGGGATCGTCAAAAAAAACTAAACATTTCTTCCAGCCCGGGGGGCTTATGAAACATCTGCTTTCCACGAAAGACGTGGCCGAACTTCTGGGAATCAACGAGAAAATGGTCTACACCCTGATTTCGGAAAAGGGGCTGCCCGCTTCCAAGGTCACGGGAAAATGGCTGTTCCCCAGGCAGCTCGTCACCCAGTGGATCGAGAACAACACGGTGAACTACCCCGAGCAGGGGGAGAAGCTTCCGTCATACCAGGGCCTGTTGATCATCACGGGGAGCAACGACCTGCTTCTTGACAAGACCATGGCCCTGTTCAACCGGCTGTACCCCGATCAGGTGGCGGTGTTCGGCAACCTGGGGAGCATGGGTGGGTTGAGGGCCCTGCGCCGGAATCTCTGCCATATCGCCACGAGCCATCTTCTGGATGATTCTGAAAAGGATTACAACTTCGGGTTCGCCGGACAGGAGCTGGAGGGGCGTCTGCCTGTGGTGGTCAATTTCTGCCGGAGGGAGCAGGGAATCCTGCTGGCCAAAGGAAACCCCCACGCCATCCAGGCTGTGAAGGACCTGGGCAAGCCGGGCCTTGTCCTGGTCAACCGGCAGCTCGGAACGGGCACACGGCTGCTTTTCGACCACGAAATCCGCAAAGCCGGACTTCAGGTCCAGCAGCTCAGGGGATACGGCAACGAGGTGCCCCGGCATATGGATGTGGGACTTGAAATCCTCATGGGAAAAGCCGACGCCGGGCCGGGAATCCGGCCGGTGGCCGACCTTCTCGGTCTGGATTTTCTTCCCCTGCGAATGGAACGGTTCGATTTTCTCATTGACCGGGACCGTTTTTTCGACAAAGGGGTCCAGTATTTTCTGGGCATCCTCCATGAAAAAGAATTCAAGACCCTGGCCGAATCCCTTTCGGGTTACGACATCGGGTTCAGCGGACGGATGGTCTATCCCCTGGAGTCCGATGGGGACGGCAGGGATTGATCTGGGCAGACCAATACATATTAATAAGGAGAAAAAAGATGCGGATCAAGAAAACGGCGTTATACGTTCTGGGGTTAGTTCTTCTCGCGGTTCAGGTCCTGGCGGCAGACAGCCTGATGATGGCCACCACCACCAGCACCGACGACACGGGGCTTCTCAACGCCTTGGCTCCTGTTTTTCAAAAGGAGACCGGGATCGAGCTGAAATGGACGGCCACCGGCACGGGGAAAGCCCTGAAACTTGGGGAGAACTGTGATGTGGACGTGCTTCTCGTTCATGCCCCCGAAGTGGAAAAAGCTTTTGTGGAAAAGGGTTTCGGCCTGAACCGGAAAGAGGTGATGTACAACGATTTCGTGATCATCGGCCCGGCTGCGGACGCGGCTAAAATCAAGGGCAAATCGGTCAAGGAGGCCTTTGACCTGATCCGGGGCAAAAGCGCCGCCTTTGCCAGCCGGGGTGACAAGTCCGGAACCCATGTGATGGAACAGGACCTGTGGAAAAAAACGGGTAAAGCCCTTCCTGAAAAGGAAAGCTGGTACATCCAGACCGGCCAGGGCATGCTCCAGACCATCTCCATCGCCGCCGAGCGCAAAGCCTATACCCTGACAGACCGGGGAACCTTCATCAAATACGAGAGCGACCACAAGGGCCATCCTCCCCTGGTGATTCTGGTGGAAGGGGACGATGTGCTGAAAAACCAATACAGTGTCATCGAGGTTTCCCCCAAACATTGCCCCAAGGTGAAACACGACCTGGCGAAAAAGTTCAGCGACTGGATGGTTTCCCCCAAAACCCAGAAATTCATCGGGGATTTCAAGCTGCTCGGCAAACCCCTTTTCACGCCCAACGCCAAGAAGTAACGGGCTCCCATGGATTTCATCGTCGAGGGTTTCCTCAAAGCCCTTCAGCTTATTTTAAGCGGTGATCCCGAAACCTATTCCGCCGTGAAAGCCACGATCCACGTGTCCAGCCTTTCCATGCTGGTCAGTCTGGTCGCGGGCATTCCGGCGGGATTCGCCCTGGGCTACTTCGCCTTTCCGGGGAAACGTGGCCTTCGCCTGGTGGTGGACACCCTGATGGCCCTGCCCACGGTGTTTATCGGCCTTGTGGTCTATGCCGTGATTTCCAGCCGGGGCCCCCTGGGTTCCATGGGGCTTCTGTTCACCCTGGAAGGCATGGCCATCGGGCAGGCCATTCTGGCGTTTCCCGTGGTGGCGGCCCTTTCGGCCTCGGCGGTGGAAAGCATGGACAGCCGGCTCCGCCCCACCCTGATGTCCCTGGGTGTGAGCCGGACCCGGCTTTTCCTCACCAGCCTCCGGGAAGTCCGGTTCGGTCTTCTTGTGGCGTCTTTAAATGCCTACGGCCGGGTGACCACCGAAGTGGGAATCTCCATGATGGTGGGCGGCAACATCAAATGGCATACCCGGACCATCACCACGGCCATCGCGCTGGAAACGGGAAAGGGCATGTTCGACACAGGCATCGCCCTGGGGCTTATCCTTCTTCTCATCGCCTTTGCCGTGAACCTGTCCTTAAGTTTCCTGAGGAAATTCGAATGACCCGGCCTCTCTATGAAATCCGGAATCTTTTGCACCGCTACGGGGAGAGGACCGTTCTCGAAGAGGACGGCCTCGACCTTTACCCCGAGACCATCACCGGCATCGCCGGACCCAACGGAAGCGGAAAAAGCACCCTGATCAACATCCTGGCCCTGATCGTGAAGCCGACCCGGGGGACCCTGGCCTTCATGGGCCGGAATGTTTCCCTCTTTTCCGTTCATGCCCGTGGCCAGATCGCGGCCCTGACCCAGGACCCGGCCCTTCTCAAACGGAATGTGGCGGCCAACGTGGCCTACGGTCCAAGGGTTCTGAACGACAGGGAAAACCTGGACCGGCGGGTGACGGAAGCCCTGGACGCCGTGGGGCTTGACCCGGCGGTTTTCGCCGGAAGAAACGTCAGGGCCCTTTCCGGCGGAGAGGCTCGGCGTGTGGCCCTTGCGGCCCGTCTTGTCCTGAAGCCGAAACTGCTTCTTCTGGACGAGCCCACGGCCCATGTGGACGAACACAGCAGTGCCATGATCCGCCAGGCTGTACTTCAGGCCCGCCAACGCTGGAAAACCGCCTTTCTGATCTCCAGCCACGACCGGGAATGGCTGGACAGTTTCAGTGACCAGACCCTGACCGCCTTTCATGGGCGGCTGTTCAGGGAAGAGCGGGTCAATATCCTGCCCGGTCCCTGGAAACAGGACGGAGATCTGTGGTTCAGGACCGGGGAATCCGAGCCCGGAACCGGCATGCCTGTTCCGGCTCCCCCCGATCCTGGACGCGACGCGGCCGTTCTCCCGGCCTCGGCCCTCAGAGTTGTGGCATCCGGGGAACCTGTGCCTGAGCCATGGATCCGCTTTCCGGTTGTTTTGGCGGGTACCGGCCTTTCACGGACCCGGGATTGTCTGCTGTTGGCGTTGGAAGCCGGAGACACCCGCCTCGTGGCCATGGTCGGCGAAGATGAATGGAAAAACATACGGCCCGGACAGACCTGCGTGGCCTGCTACGATCCGTCCCGGCTGATGTTTCGCTGAAAAGGACCGGCCGGTTTTTTCCGGGTTCCGTTCAGGAAATTTGATTCGTAAAAGGGGATACCGGTTCCATGCCGCAGACCCTGTTCCTTCCGCTGGTTTTGGCCCTGTACAAGGCGGCGTCGGCCCGGGCCACGAACTGGTCGCAGGTCTCCTCCCCATAGCCTGCCGCAATGCCCACACTGACAGTCACCTGAAGCCGTTTGCCGACCTCTGTTTCAAAACCATGGGATTCGACGGTGCTCCGGAGCCGTTCCGCCAGAATCTCCAAATTTTCCAGGGTGGTTTCAGGCAGGACCGCCAGGAACTCCTCCCCACCGTACCGGCAGACGATATCGGACATCCTCAGGGTTTTTTTCAGAATGTCCGCCAGAACCATCAGCACTTTGTCACCCGTGAGGTGACCCCAGGTGTCGTTGATGGTCTTGAAATGGTCGATGTCCAGCATCATCACGCACAGGGGCAGGCCCGAACGCCGGGCCCTGGAGCATTCGGCCGTCATGCGCCGGAATCCTTCCCGGCGGTTCAGGAGTCCGGTGAGGGCGTCGGTGGTGGCCAGTTCCAGGAGTTTCGCCTCTGCGTTGTTCAGGTCCCGGATAAAACGCCGGGCGATGAAGGCGATGAACAGGGCGATCACCAGAATGACGCCCAGAACGGATAAGGCGATGTACATCCGGTTGATCCGCATGGCGTTTGTGATGGAATCTGCCGGGACTGTGACGCTGATCCCTCCTCCTACGTCTCCCACGGTGTAGCCCTGGTGGCCGTGGCAGCGCAGGCAGGATTCTTCGATGAACAGGGGGCTCATGTAACGGAAAACCGGCCCATTTTTTCCGATTTCAAAGCCTTGACGCTCAACGGCGCCCTGCTGGAAGGTTTTTAGAGCCTGCCGCTCGAAATCGTCGGCAGTGTTTTCGGGGTTCAGGAGGTTGAGGCTGGTGATCCTGAACCGGAACGACCCCTTGTGGTCGGCGAGCTGTGAAATTTCCCGGGTGACCACGGCCGGGTTTTTCAGCATGTACACTTGGCCGTCTTCGTCACGGATCGTGGTCCTGAGACCCGGTACCTTCAAAAGGTAGGGGCTGATTTGGTCCCCGGGTTTCATGGGAACGAAAACCCCCTGGTGCCCGGCCAGCCATTCCCTTGTCACGACGATTTCATCGAAAAATGCCCGGGCGCTGTTGGTCAGAACCTGGTGGAGCAGGGCGTCGGTTCTGAGGTAAAACCCCAGGAAAACCGAGAGGACGATCAGGTTGATGATCAGTCCGATGCCCACAAGGTGCCGGCGGACGGCCTGGGACGACGAGGAGAACGAAAAATCGGCTGGAGGCATGATTCGCGCCTTTCTAATCATAAAATCGAGGTTCTATGGCTGGAAGGACGGGCATGGCCGTCCGGTCCAGGAAATGGTTTTGTCGCTTGGGCCAGGGGAGGCCGGCCAGCGGGAAAAACGTGTGATGTATCAGTACGACTTACGGCGCCCTGGTTTTTGTCAGTTAAGATGATGTTTTGCCTGGAGTCAAGACCTATGTGTGCCTGCACCGGAATGCCGGAATCCTTTATCCTTTTGTCTTGATTTTAGATCATGACCGAAGTATGTGAGTGAAGTTTTTTCATAAACTTAAATTTAAATGAACATGGACAGAACGGAACAGTTCCCGGTGACCGACACAGCCGGTCAGGCACAGCCGGGTTTTGAAAGGAGAGGGGTATGCCCAGACGCAACGACATCAAGAAAGTCCTGATCATCGGATCAGGTCCCATCATCATCGGTCAGGCCTGCGAGTTTGACTATTCAGGCACCCAGGCCTGCAAGGCCCTGCGGAGTCTCGGGTACGAGATCGTCCTCGTCAATTCCAACCCGGCCACCATCATGACCGATCCGGGCATGGCGGACAAAACCTACATCGAACCTTTGAACGTGGACGTCCTGACACGGATCATCGACGTGGAGCGCCCCGACGCCCTCCTGCCCAACCTGGGCGGCCAGACCGGTCTCAACCTCTCTTCCGAACTGGCCCGGACCGGAGTCCTGGAACGTTTCGACGTGAAGATCATCGGCGTGAACATCGACGCCATCGAACGCGGTGAAGACCGCACGGCCTTCAAGGAGGCCATGGCCAAACTGGGCATCGAGATGCCCCGGAGCGAAACGGTGAACACGGTGGAAGACGCGGAAAAAGTGGCGGAAACCCTTGGGTATCCCGTGGTGGTCCGTCCGGCCTACACCATGGGCGGCACGGGCGGCGGCCTGGTCTACAACGTGGAGGAACTCCGGACCATCGCGGCCCGGGGTCTTGCAGCCAGTATCGTCAGCCAGGTTCTGATCGAGGAATCGGTGCTGGGCTGGGAGGAGCTGGAGCTTGAAGTGGTCCGTGACGCGAAAAACCAGATGATCACTGTCTGCTTTATCGAAAACGTCGACGCCATGGGCGTTCACACCGGCGATTCCTACTGCACCGCCCCCATGCTCACCATCAGCCAGGAACTCCAGGACCGGCTCCAACGATACGCTTACGCCATCGTCGAAGCCATCGAGGTCATCGGCGGCACCAACGTCCAGTTCGCCCACGACCCCAAAACCGACCGGGTGGTGGTCATCGAGATCAACCCCCGGACCTCCCGTTCGTCAGCCCTGGCGTCCAAGGCCACGGGTTTCCCCATCGCCATGGTGTCCAGCCTTCTGGCCGGCGGCCTCACCATGGACGAGATCCCCTATTTCCGTGACGGGACCCTTGAAAAATACACCCCCTCCGGGGATTACGTGGTGGTGAAGTTCGCCCGCTGGGCCTTCGAAAAGTTCAAGGGCGTGGAAGACGTGCTGGGAACCCAGATGCGCGCCGTGGGCGAGGTGATGAGTATCGGCAAGAACTACAAGGAAGCGCTCCAGAAAGCGATCCGCTCCCTTGAAAACGGTCGCTACGGTCTGGGTTTCGCCAAGGATTTCAACGACAAAACCCTCACCCAGCTTCTGGGCATGCTGGGCAAAGCCACCAGCGAACGCCAGTTCATCATGTACGAGGCCCTGCGCAAAGGGGCGGACATCGACACCCTGCACAGCCTCACCCACATCAAGCCCTGGTTTATCGGACAGATGAAGGAACTGGTGGAGCTGGAGGAAAAAATCCTGGCCTTCAAAGGCAGCCTGCCGGCCGACGACCTTTTGGTCCAGGCAAAAAAAGACGGCTTTTCCGACCGTTACCTGGCCAAAATCCTCGGTGTTTCCGAAACAGCCGTCCGCGAAAAACGCAAAGCCCTGGGCGTGGTCCAGGGTTGGGAACCGGTGCGGGTCAGCGGCGTGGACAACGCGGCCTACTACTACTCCACCTACCTGGCCGAAGACCAGGTTCCGGTGAGCGGAAGGAAGAAGATCATGGTTCTGGGCGGCGGGCCCAACCGCATCGGCCAGGGCATCGAGTTCGACTACTGCTGCGTCCACGCGGCTTTCGCCATTCGTGACGCGGGCTTTGAGTCCATCATGGTGAACTGCAACCCCGAAACCGTGTCCACAGACTACGACACCTCGGACAAGTTGTACTTCGAGCCCCTGACCCTGGAAGACGTTCTGAGCATCTATGAAAAGGAAAAACCCGAGGGCGTCATCGTCCAGTTCGGAGGGCAGACGCCCCTGAACCTGGCCGAAGACCTGGCGGCAGCCGGCGTGAAGATCATCGGAACCTCTCCAGCCACCATCAACCTGGCCGAAGACCGGGACCGTTTCCGTGAGATCATCCGCAAGCTGGCCATTCCCCAGCCCGAATCCGGCATGGCCTGCAACACCGAAGAGGCCCTCGAAATCGCGGCAGCCATCGGTTACCCCCTGATGGTCCGTCCGTCCTTCGTTCTGGGCGGCAGGGCCATGGAAGTGGTGCGTGACGAGGAGATGCTGCGATTCTACATGGCGGCGGCGGTGGAAGTGTCCCCGGAACGTCCCATCCTCATCGACAAGTTCCTCGAGAACGCCATCGAGGCCGAAGCCGACGCGATCTGCGACGGCAAGGACGCCGTGGTTCCCGCGGTGATGGAACACATCGAGCTGGCCGGCGTCCATTCCGGTGACTCGGCCTGCGTGATTCCGCCTATCAGCATCGCCAAGAAGCACATCGACACCATCAGCGACTACACCCGGAAAATCGCCATCGAGCTGAACGTCCGGGGCGTGATGAACATCCAGTACGCCATCGCAAACGACACGGTCTACATCCTGGAAGCCAACCCCAGGGCATCGCGCACCGTGCCCCTGGTGTCCAAGATCTGCAACATTCCCATGGCAAGGCTGGCCACCCAGGTGGTTCTGGGCAGCAGTATCGCCGACCTTTCCATCAAAGTCCGCACGCCGGACTACTTCGGGGTCAAGGAATCGGTGTTCCCCTTCAACATGTTTCCGGAAGTGGACCCGGTGCTGGGACCTGAAATGCGCTCCACAGGCGAGGTTCTCGGTTTGGCGGATTCCTTCGGCCTGGCCTTTTTCAAAGCCCAGGAAGCCACCCAGGGCACCCTTCCCCTTTCCGGCAGCGTGCTGTTCACCATCGCCGACATCGACAAACCCAGCGCCATCGAGGCAGCCCGCCTGTTCAGGGATCTGGATTTCAAGCTCTTCGGAACCGAGGGCACCCGGGCCTTTTTCGCCCAGCACGGCATCGAGATGGAGGTGATGAAAAAGATCGGTCACGGACGACCGGACATCGTGGACCACATCAAGAACGGCGAAGTCAATCTGGTGATCAACACCCCCAGCGGCAAAGCCAGTCAGGAAGACGATTCCTACATCCGGAAAACGGCGATCCGCTTCAAGATTCCCTACATCACCACCATGGCCGCGGCCGTGGCCGCCGCCAAAGGCATCCAGGCCCGGCGGGAAAAAGACACCAGCGTCTGCTCCCTCCAGGATTACCACGCCAGATCGTAAGGTGAGCTTCGCCTGAAAAAATCAGGATAGTGAGAGAAAGACCCGAAAGGCGGACCCTGTGTCCGCCTTTTGTTTTACCGGTCACCGCTTTTCCCCAAAGCCGTCGGCTAAAGGACCAACCCGTTGAATCGCGTTTATGGTGGTTGTCAGAATATAATTCCCATTGCCGCATTTTTATGAACATCGAATGGTGAATGGGTTCACGGCTCACCTTTTGCGCATGGAAAGAAAACAGTGTTCAAATTCACTATTTAAAAAGGAGTTATCCTTCATTCGATGTTGGATGTTGGGCGTTGGATGTTCGACGTTCGTCAGTTTTTCATTCGGAACGGATTTATGACAACCACTCTATCCCAAACTTCATGCCCGGCCCAATCCTGTTTTGACAATCCAGGGCAGATGACTTAAAGTGGTGGGCGCGTTATCGAGAGCGCCTTGTCGGGGATGATGAGAGAACGACACCCTATCGTTTTTTCCGCCTCAGGACCTCAGGTATCAGGACCGCCATGGAACCAACGAACAGAGACCATCTGAGCCTTCTTTGCGATATCGGGGAGCTGGCCGATCTCCTGACCGGTACGGAAAACATCAGCACCTTTCTCCAGCGGGCCGTGGAAATGGTGGCCCGCCACCTGGACGCGGATGTCTGTTCCATTTACCTCTACGAAGAAAAAACCCGTCAGCTTGTCCTTGCCGCCACCGTGGGCCTGAACCCCAAGGCGGTGGGAACGGTCCGCATGGGCCCAGGCGAAGGACTTGTGGGTACCACCCTTGAGAGCCGAAAACCGCTCCTGGTGGCCAAAGCGTCTGCGGACAGCCATTACAAATATTTCAAGGAAGCCGACGAAGACCGTTTCGAATCTTTTCTTGCCGTGCCCATCCAGCGGGGGGAAGAGAAAATCGGCGTTCTTGTGGTTCAGAACGCCGAAGAAAACCATTTTCAGGCAGGGGACGTGGACGCCTTGAGGGCCTCGGCTTCCCAGCTCGCCGGTTCCATCGAAAACGCCCGGCTGATGATGGAACTCCACACGGGCAACGGCCGTCACACGGCCGAGACAGCGGACCTGGACGATCTCAAGGTCGTCCGGGGCGTGACGGCATCGGGGGGCTACGCCCATGCGCCTGTTGCAATTTTCAGGAAAACCCATGGAGTTATGCTTGCAATCAGGGACCAGAACGAACCTGAGGCCCTTTACACCCTGGAAGATTTCCATGAAGCGGTGAAGCTCACGGCCCTGCAGCTCAAGGAAATGGAAAACGCCTTTGTGGAAAGGCTGCCTGAAAGCGCCTCCCTGATATTCACCGCCCATTTCATGATCCTCAAAGATCCCAGCTTCATCACCAAGATGACGAACCTGATCGAAAAAGGCATGAACCCGCCTGACGCGGTCCGGCAGATCGCCAACACCTACATCCGGATATTTTCGTCAAGTCCCCACGCCTACATGAAGGAAAAGGCCAATGACGTGGAGGATCTGGGAAGCCGGATTCTCAGTAACCTGGTCTGCCGTAACTGCGGGGAACCCAGCCTGGGTCAGAAGCGGATCGTGATCTCCAAGGAGCTTTTCCCCTCGGACATCCTGAAACTGGCGGCGGACGAGGTGGCGGCCATCGTCCTGGTAGGCGGGGGAGTGACCTCCCATATCTCGATCCTCGCCCGGTCCCTTGGCATTCCCCTGATCATCACCGAAGAGGATCGGCTTCTCTCGATTCCTTCCGGAGCCATGGCCATGGTGGATGGGGATGTGGGCACCATCTTCATCAATCCTCCGGCCGACCTGGTGAAAAGTCATGTGGAACGGCTGAAAACACAGAAAACGGCCGACGCCGCCGGAAGGGAGATGCGGGAAGAAACCCGGACCAAAGACGGGACCAGGATCTGTCTTCTGGCCAATATCAACCTTCTGTCCGAAGTGCCCCTGGCCCTGAATCTTAAAGCCGAAGGAATCGGGCTTTACCGCACCGAATTCCCTTTTCTCGTCCGGGCCAACTTCCCAACGGAAGAGGAACAGTACGTGGTTTACCGGCGGCTGCTGGACCAGATGGGGGATAAGCCGGTCACCATCAGGACCCTGGACGCGGGGGGGGACAAGATTTTGGCTTATTCGGATGTGAGCGGCGAGGACAATCCGGCCCTGGGTCTCCGGTCGATCCGGTTCTCCTTCAAGATCAAGGAGGTTTTCAACCACCAGATCCGGGCCATCCTGAGGGCCGGGGCCGGGTATGGGAAACTCCGGATCATGTTTCCCATGATTTCTTCCCTGGATGAGTTTGAGCAGGCCAGAAACGTGGTCGTCCATTGCATCCATGAGCTGGAACAGGAAGGACTCTCCCATCACGGCCACCCGGAGGTGGGCATGATGGTGGAGCTTCCCGCCGTGATGGAGACGCTGCCGGAATTCGCCCGTGCCGCCGATTTCTTTTCCATCGGCACCAACGATTTCGTCCAGTACATGCTGGCTGTGGACCGGGGCAACAAGCGGGTGGCCGATTACTTCTGCCCCCACCACCCCTCGGTGCTGCGGGCTCTTTCCAAAATCGCCCGGGCCGGCGCCCAGGCCGGAATCGACGTGTCGGTCTGCGGAGAAATGGCCCACGAGCCCGATTACATCCCGTTCCTCCTGGGCATCGGGATACGGAGCCTCAGTGTGAACGCCAAAGACCTGCCAGTGGTCCAGAAACGGATCATGGACCTGTCCCTGGAAGACATGGAAGCCCATGCCCGGGCTCTTCTTGCGGAAACCACCCTGGCGGGCACGCGGCGTGTCCTGGACGGGTTTGGTGGGTATAGAAAAGATTGAAAGGGATGAGGCGTCTGGCTGCATCCCCCTGATAGAGAATTGAAATGGTTATAGGTTTTTTGGCATCATTATTATTACCGGAGGTTTTACCATGGACATGAAAAAAAAGGATCTTCTTCTTATCGTGAGCGCTTCCATGCTCGTTCTTTTTACCGTTCTGGCCGTAACCGGCCTGATCAACTGGTGGGTCCTGCCCCGGGGCAGTGAAACGACCGTGGGGTTCCTCGTTTCGCTCCGGCATTTCCTCCGGGACATCCATGAATGGGCCGCCCTGTTCTTCATGATTTTCGCGGGCGCCCATCTCTGGCTGCACAAGGACTACATCCTGAACAACTGGAACAGATATTTCGGAAAGAAATCTTCCGCAGAATAATAATCGGTTGAATTCTCATGCCGCCGGGCGGGCCTTGTGTTCACCCGGCGGGATTTTAAGGGTCAAATGCACCCACAGGCCTTTCCGGCCGTCCTTTCTCCCGCGCCGAAATTCATCATCCCCCTCACGCCAACGCCACGTTTTATAGTGGTTGTCAGAATAAAATTCCGATTGCCGCATTTTTATGAACATCGAATGGTGAATGGGTTCACGTCTCACCCTTTCCGCATGGAAAGAAAACAGTGTTCAAATTCATTATTTAAAAAAGGAGTTATCCTTCATTCGATGTTGGATGTTGGGCGTTGGATGTTCGACGTTCGTCAGTTTTTCATTCGGAACGGATTTATGACAACCACTATAGAAAAACGACGGCCCTGATTGCTATATAGCCAATAGGCGCGGAATACGAAAATGGGTTAAAAATTGTTCTTTCATCGGGCTGAATCCTTGTTTGATGATATATTGTCCGTGATGAGCAATAAAAAAATGAGAAATTCTTCAAGAATTTTTTTCCTCTGGCCGATGCATTCGGACACAATCCCGGAGCTAAAAGGCCAGTCTCCGGCCGGGAATTGTGAAGAACAAGGGAATATGGGAACAGGCTCCGGCCTTTGAGGCGGGACATTTTTCCCTGAGATACGGATTGGAATGCATTGAATGTAAGATCTGGAGGAAAAGAATGAAAAAAGGAACTTTGCTGAAACTTGATTTGAAACGAAAACTGTTGCTTCCCCTGCTGTTGACCGTCCTGGCCGGGATGCTGATCGTCGTGGTCACGTCCTACTACAAGATCAAGGATCACATAAGGACTCTGGCCATTTCCCAGCTCGAGGCGGTGACCGCGTCCACGTCCATGAGTCTTTCCGAGTTCATCGCCTCGAACAAACGGCTGAACCTGGCCTGGAGCCAGAACAACTTCGTCAGGGAAGCCATTCTGGGCGGGGAGGGGCCGGCGGCCAGCGCCACGGAAAGGCTCAAGACCTTCATCACCCAGTTTCCGGCCCTTGACAATGTCTTCATCACCGATGCTTCGGGAATGATGGTCAGCGCCAGTACGGAAGAGTCCGTGGGCAAGGTCAGTATTGCGGACAGGGATTATTACAAAGAGCTGATGGCCAAAGGTGAGCAGGTCATGTCCGACGAGGTGCTCAGCAAATCCACGGGCGAGCCGATTTTTGTCGTGGCCAGCCCTGTGAAATCCGAGGGAAAGATCGTGGGCGTCATCGGATGTTCGGTCCAGCTCAAGGCCGTGTCCCAGAAGATCACGGACCCTGTGAAGGTGGGAAAGAGCGGCTACGCCTTTGCCCTGAACAGGCTCGGCGAGAACATCGCCTATCCGGATCCGGCCCAGATATTCAAGATCAACGCCAAAACCTTTCCCACGATCCAGGCCATCATGGACAAGAAGGACGGTTATCTGTTTCACAATTTCAAGGGAGTTGAAAAAATCTATGTGTTCAGGTCAGAACCTGAAAAAGGCTGGATCTCCGTGGTCAGCGCCCCAACCTCCGAAGTATTCGAGGCGGCCTCCAGTATCAGGAACAGCATGAGCCTTTACAGCTTCATCATCCTCATGGCCCTCTGGTTCATCATCCGGACCCAGACCGAGAGGATCGTCATGAAACCCTTGCGCAAACTCAACGAGAGACTGAAGGACATCGCCACAGGCGAGGCCGACCTGACCCAGAGGATCACCGACCTTTCCAGCGACCAGATCGGTGAACTGGGCAGGCTGTTCAACCTGTTTGTGGAAAAGCTGCACACCCAGATTTCAGAGATGGCGGAAAAGTCCGACGGGCTGACCCGGTCCGCGTCAAGCCTGGCGGAAATATCGGCCACCATGACATCCCAGAGTTCGGTGATGCGGCAGACCGCCGTGGAGACCACCCACAACGCCAACGACATGAACATGAACATGCAGGCCGTGGCCGCCGCCATGGAACAGTCCGCCACGAACACCGGGATGATCGCCGCAGCGGCCGAGGAGATGAACACCACGATCAGCGAGATTTCCATGAACGCGGGCAAGGCCAGAACCATTTCGGAAGAGGCGGAATCCAAGGCCGTGAAAGTCACGGGCATTGTGTCGAACCTTGAGCTGTCGGCCATGGATATCGGGAAGGTCACCGATGTGATCGCGGAAATTTCCGAGCAGACCAACCTTCTGGCCCTGAACGCCACCATCGAGGCCGCAAGGGCCGGAGAGGCGGGCAAGGGATTTGCGGTGGTGGCCAACGAAATCAAGGAACTTGCCCGTCAGACAGCGGAAGCCACCGGTGAAATCAGCGAAAAGATCCGGGGCATCCAGAACGCCACGTCCCTTGCCTCCGGTGAAATCGGGGAGATCTCCAAAGTGATCGTGGATGTCAACGCCATTGTGTCGGGAATCGCGGCGGCCGTGGAAGAGCAGTCGGCCACCACACGTGAAATCGCCCTGAACGTGTCGGAAGTGGCCAAGGGAATCGAGGAAACGTCCCAGAAATCGGCGGTGGCCAGCGGGATCTCGTCGGGAATCACGGACCTGATGCAGGAAATGACCCGGGAGGCCGAGGACATGGCGGAACGCAGCGACGAGGTGGCCCAAAGTTCGGTGGGATTCTCCGAAGTGGCCGGAGCCCTTCGGAACGTGGTCAGGGCTTTCAAGATCTAACTCTTATGACGCGGATGGAGTTACCATCCGTGCCTTTGAAACACAGAATTCCGTTGCGTAGGGTTTGGTGTTGTAGGTTTTGCCGTCGGCTTCAGTTATTCGGAAATCCCGAATAACTGAAGCCGCGGCCAGCTCACCTTTTGCAAAACAGTTTTTCAGGTGCTCGCAGATCGTCGGAACGGTGACATCAAACAGCTCCGCCATCGGCTTTTGCGAAAGCCAGAGGTTTTCATCTTCAAAACGAACCCGCCCGGCCGTCCGGTGTCTCATACATCGTGATCTGATTTGAATCAGTATTCATTCCACTAAAGATCTTCACCCCGTGATTTTTTCAGGGCCTCCAGCTCTTTGCGCACGCAGGCCTGGATCTGTTCGGCGGTGAAGCCGGTTCGGATGCCGGGGCAGGCCTGGGCCATGAGAGCCCAGTTTCCAGGGGCTTTGAGGAGGTTTTCGATGAAGGGCCAGGCCCGGCACATTTTCGGTTTCACGCTGTGGATGGTGCACTGCTTTTCCGGATCGAAAAACACGCATTTCCCGTCAGGGCCGCTGGCGATCAAAGGTTTTCCGCCGGACATCCGGCAGTAGGTTTCCAGGAAGGCGGCGGAGGTCACGCCGATGAAACCGGCGATGTTTTCGATGTCCTTTTCCGTGACGTAGGTTCCGCCGTAGCCGGAGCAGCATTCGCCGCAGGTCTGGCACTGGAAAAGGTCGTCGGCTGTTACGCTGTCATGTGTCACGTCTTGCCTCCATGGCTCGTTTCAGGGTTACGGGGTCCACGTATTTCAGGTCTCCGCCCACGGGAATGCCCGAGGCGATGCGGGTGACTTTCACCGGAAAGGATTTGAGCTGGCGAACCAGGTAGCTGGCCGTGGCTTCGCCTTCCACGCTGGTGCCCACAGCCAGGATCACTTCGGAGATCTGGCCGTCGCGCACACGGGCCAGGAGCTCCCGGATCCTGATGTCGTCCGGCCCCACGTTGTCCATGGGCGAGAGAACGCCCTGGAGGATGTGGTACAGCCCCTTGTAGGCACCGGCCCGTTCCACGGCGGCCATGTCCGAGGGTTTCTCCACCACGCAGATCTGGTGCTGAAGCCGGGAAGGGTTCGAACAGATGGTGCACAGGGTGTTTTCGCTCAGGGCAAAGCAGCGGGAACAGAGGCGCATGTTGTTCTTGAGGTCCAGGATGTTCCGGGCGAACTGTTCGGCTTCGCTCCGGCTGGCCCGAAGCACGTGCAGGGCCAGTCGCTCCGCCGTTTTTTTTCCGATACCCGGCAGCCGGGCGAAACTGTCGATCAGGTTCAGGACCGACCGGGGGTAGTGGTTCATCGCGCCCGCCTACATCAGGCCGGGTATGTTCATGCCGCCGGTGAGCTTGCTCATCTGGCTGCTGACCATCTCCTGGGATTTGGCCAGGGCGTCGTTGACGGCGGCCGTGACCAGGTCCTGGAGCATTTCCACGTCTTCCGGGTCCACCACTTCTTTTTCGATGACGATGGAAAGGATCTGTTGCTTGCCGTTGGCCACCACCTTTACCATGCCGCCGCCGGCCGTGGCTTCCACGGTCTTGTCGGCCAGTTCGGCCTGCATCTGAAGCATTTTGGCCTGAAGTTTCTGGGCCTGTTTCATCATGTTTCCGATATTGCCCATGCCACCCATGTTTTTCATGTTTGTGTCTCCTTATAGAATGGTGATGTCCACGCTGCCGTCAAAGACTTTGATCGCCTCGGCCACAACGGGGTTGTTCAGGGTTTCCTGTTTCACGTTGTCATTTCTCTCTTTTCTGGCCCGGTTGGAATCGGGAATCTCCGAAGCGGCGGGAACCAGGGTGAGAGGCGCCCCGGTCCTGAAAAAATTCCGGACGGAAAGCTCCAGGTGGGACCGTGTTTTGTCCTGGCTGAGCCGCTGGAGGTTGAAGCTGCTGCCCCCGATTTCCACCACCAGGTTTTTGTCGGACAGCTCTTTCAGGGCGCTCTGGGCAAGGCTGGGGGCGAGTTGGGGACAGCTTGAAGCAAACCAGGCGCGAAAGCGGTCCCAGGACTGGGCCAGGGGTTCGGACGGATTGTAGCCCGGCGGAATGTTTTGGGGCCGGTCTTGGGGCACCTCAGGCCGGGAAGGCTGAGGTTCCTGGTTCAGCTCATGGGAAAAACCGGGTTCCGGCCCTTTCCGGGCAGGAGGGGGCTGAATGTCCCGGGCTGGGGCCGGGTTCCCCGGAGGCGCTGTTCTGTCCGGGGTTCCGGAACGGGGCTGGGATGAGCCGCGATCCGGTGTGGGGACGTTCGGCCCCGGGTACTGGGGTTCGATGCCGGCCTGGAGCTGGTCGATCTTTTCGATGAGGGTGTCGATGGAAAGGGCCGGGGGGACCTGGAGAATTTTGATCAGGGTCATTTCCAGGGCGAACCGGGGCTGGACCGCGAAGCGTATCCGGGATTCCTCGGCGAAAAGAAGATCGAGAATCTGGGTGATGTATAAAGCCGATGTGTTTTTCACCTGTTCGGCCATCTGTTCCCGTTCATGGGAGGTGACATCCACAAGCCGTCCGCTGTCTTTGGTGATTTTCACCACCAGGAGGTTTCTGAAATGCTCGGTGATCCGGGCGTAGAGTTTCTTGAGGTCGTGGCCCCTGTCGTAGATGCTGTCGATCAGGGCAAGGACGGCCGGGACGTCCTTCCGGAGCATGGCCGCGGAAAGATCGAAGAGGTTCTGGCGGTCCACTGTCCCCAGGATGCCGAGCACCTGGTCGTGGCTCACCGCACCTGTTCCGGCCCCGATCACCTGGTCGAGAAGGCTCAGCGAGTCGCGTACCGACCCTCCGGCTTCCTGGGCGATGAGGGCCAGGCTCTTCGGTTCCATCACCACGTTTTCTTTGGAGCAGAGGGAGGCCAGATGCTCCGTCAGAACATCCAGGTCCACCCGCCGCATGTCGTGGCGCTGGCAGCGGGACAGGATGGTGACGGGAATCTTGTGGGCCTCGGTGGTGGCGAACATGAACTTCACATGGGCCGGTGGTTCCTCCAGGGTTTTCAGGAGGGCGTTGAACGCGGCGAGGCTCAGCATGTGGACCTCGTCGATGATGTAGATCTTGTACGGGCTGTGGGCCGGCATGTACCGCACGTTGTCCCTCAGGTCACGGACCTGGTCCACGCTGTTGTTCGAAGCTCCGTCGATCTCGAACACGTCCACGGCGCTGCCGTTGGTGATTTCCACGCAAGACCGGCAGGTGTTGCAGGGCACGGCCGAAGGGGTTTCCCTGTTTTTCTCGCAGTTGATGGTTTTGGCCAGGATGCGGGCCACGGTGGTTTTCCCCGTTCCCCTGGGGCCGGAAAAAAGAATGGCGTGGGCCAGACGGCCGGCCATCACCGCGTTGGCGAGGGTCGTGGTCACATGACCCTGCCCCACCACTTCCTCGAAGGTCTGGGGCCTGTATTTCCGGGCGAGAACGAGATAGGACATGGCGTGTCATCGCCCCAGGCCCTGGTCCTGGGGCTCTCCTTTCGGCTGAGGTGTCCGCTCAAAATAAAAAACCCGAATTCCAAAGGAAATCCGGGTCTGATTCAAACTTTTTCCCGTGTGGCACAAAGTGACGTACCGGATATTTTTTCTGGTATGGCGGAGAGAGAGAGATTCGAACTCTCGGTACCTTTTGGGTACACACGCTTTCCAAGCGTGCTCCTTCAGCCTCTCGGACATCTCTCCGCAAAACAGAAAACTTATACCAGCTTGATGACTCTTTGGCAACACCTTTGACCGGCATGATCAAACCCGTTAAGCCGACGTTTTTGAAACCCTGCCGAACGGGCAAAGACAATATATCCAGAGCCGCCCTTTGTCAAGCCCTGTTTTTGTTAATTTTTTCTTGAACATAGGCAGGCTTTCTAGTATCAGTGGCAGACTGTTTTATGTCAGGAGGGTGGGGCAGGGTGCTGAAATCCTGGTTCATCCTGAATCCATTCAACCATCAAACGAATCCGGGAAAAGGCGTTATGGCTCAGATCGTTCCTTTCAGAGGGATAGTGTACAACAAAGAAAAGATCCAGGAGATCGCCCAGGTGGTGTCGCCGCCTTACGATGTGATTTCAGAAGAAAAACGGCAGGTCCTCTACGATCGCCACGACAGGAACGTGGTCCGCCTCGATTTCGGCAAGCCCGAGGAAGGCGACAGTGAAACCAGCAACAGCCACACCCGGGCCGCCGCGTATTTCAAGGCCTGGCAGAACGAGGGTGTGCTGGTCCGGGACGATAAACCGACCCTTTACCTGACCTCCGTCACCTTTTCGGCCGACGGAATCGAGGCCACCCGTTACGGCCTGATCTGCCAGGTGGCCCTGGAGCCTTTTGACAAGGGGATCATCCTGCCCCACGAGCAGACGTTCTCCAAAGTGAAGTCCGAACGCCTGGGGCTGTTGAAAACCTGCCGGGCCAATTTCAGCCAGATTTTTTCCATCTACTCGGACCAGGAAGGGATTCTCGACACCCTGAAAAAAGCCGTGGCCGGCAAAACACCGGACATCGATCTGGTGGACGACGTGAACGAGCGCCACCTGCTGTGGAAGATCACCGATCCCGCGGTGCTTGACTATGTGGTGGAGAAAATGGCGGACAAGAAACTCTACATTGCCGACGGTCACCACCGTTACGAAACGGCCCTGAACTACCGGGCCCACCTGGCGGAAACCGACAGCACCTTTTCACCGGCCCATCCGGCGAACAACGTCATCATGTACCTTTCCAGCATGGAAGATCCGGGCTTGGTGATCCTGCCCACCCACCGGGTGCTGAACCATGTGGAACCCGAGGCCCTTGACCGATTTCTGGGCCGGGCCGCCGAGAGTTTCCACATCGAAACCTTTGCCTTCGGTTCGGACGAGAAAGGGGCCTTTGACAATTTCAAGGCCAGGCTCAAGGCGTCCACAGACACCCTCTCCATCGGTGTGGCGCTGAAAAACCACGACGCCTATTATCTGTTCTCGCTGAAACCGGGCGTCATGGACGAAAAGTTCGGGTCGAGCATCCCTGCCGCGTTGCGGGCTCTGGATGTCACCGTGCTCACCCACCTGATTTTCATCGAACTTCTGGGGTTCTCCAGTGACGCCATGGACCAGGAAAAGCTGATCACCTATTCGGAAAGCGACCGTCACGCGGCGGAAGCGGTGACCGGCGGCGACGCCGATGCGGCGTTCATCCTCAATTCCACCCGGATCGAGCAGGTGAAGGACATCGCCGAAAGCGGGATGACCATGCCCCGTAAAACCACGTTCTTCTACCCCAAGGCCCTCACGGGTCTGGTGATCAACAGCCTGATTCCGGATTGATGCCGCAAATGGCGCCCGGCCTTTGAGCCGGGCGTCATGTTTTTCAGTCAAGGTCTGTCGCCGGCCGGCCGATGAGATGAATACACAAAACACAGTGTTTCAGGGATTTCTCCTGGGAACCCCTATGAGATGAGCGGACGATTGGCTCTTTTTGGCAAAGGACCGTTTTTTGATGACGGTTCACACCTGCCAACTGACGATCATGATGATCGTCAGCAAACCATTTTGATCTTAACCGAGGGATGAACTCTCCATGAACGGGTCGGCAACAGAGGCGATAAACGAGCGGAAGCGCCGGAGACTATACGGCTATACGGTTCTGGCCATGCTCTCCTACCAGCTTCCCATGGGCATCGCCCTCCTGGCCAAGGTCTTCCACATCGCCGACTACCATTACCGGGATGTTTTCTACCCCTACCTTTTCTATCTGCTCAGCAGCGTTTCCGCCCTGGCCATGATACGGCTCCGCCGGGACATCACCAAGCCATTCATCGCCTTCGCTCTTCACTACCAGGCCATGTTCTGCCTGGTCGTGGCGGCCTACATGGTCTACGCCATGGGGGCCCATCGTCACATCGCGCCCATCGGCTGCCTTCTGGTGTTGATTTTCATCTTCGTCCAGTCCAGCATGGCCGTGTCGTTTTTGTATATCGTTTCCGAGGTGGCGATGTACATCACTGCGTCCTATATCGGAATCCACATTGCCGGTCAGCCCGGGTCCCTGATCAGCGAATCTCTCTATATCGCGATGTACGTTCCGATCTGCATCTTCATGGCCTATATCGCCAAGGTCATGCAGGATCAGCAGAATAAGATCCGGAATGCCAACACCAAGCTCAAGTCAGCCCATTCGGAACTGGAAACCACTTACGACACCCTGGAAACGGTCCACGAGGAACTGGAATCCCAGAACGATCGGATGGTGGAAAGCCTGCGTTACGCGGAAATGATCCAGCGTTCCCTGCTGCCCGGTCTCGACCGTCTCAAGGCGGTGAGTCCTGAAAGCATGTTTATCTGGATTCCCAAGGACATCGTAGGCGGGGATATCTTCTATACCTACAGTTCGCCTGAAGGCAGTGTCATCGCCCTGATGGACTGCACAGGTCACGGCGTGCCCGGGGCCTTTCTCACCATGATCGTCTATGCGGAGATCCGGAAGATCATCCTGGACGAAAAGGTCCGAAAACCCTCGGAAATCCTGAGTCGCCTGAACAGGGCGGTGAAGGCCGTGCTCCACAAGAACACGGCAAGAACCGGAGCGGACGACGGGCTTGACGCCGCCGTCTGTTATATCGACCACGCCGGAAGCCAGGTGGTCTATGCCGGGGCGAGGCTTCCCCTGTTTTTTGTCAAGAATGGCATGCTTCACCGGAAAAGCGGCGACAAGCAGAGTATCGGCTACAGGGATTCGGACGAAAACCATGTGTTCACCGACCATGTCATCCACGTGGAGTCGGCCTGTGATTTCTACCTGAAGACAGACGGGTTTACCGACCAGATGGGAGGTGCGAAACACCTGCGGTTTGGAACGCGGCGGTTCACGGACATGATTGTTGAAAATTACGACAAACCGTACAGTGACCAGCGTAAAATCTACATGAAAACCCTGATGGATTACCAGGGAACCTGCGCCCAGATGGACGACACGACCCTGATCGGGTTCAGGCTCCTGCCTGCTGGCGAGGTTATAGAGGAAGACTGATCAGATCCATCGTCACATGGCATTATCCGTTTGATTTTGTCATTCTTGTTTTCATGGCCAAATTCCCCCGAATTTGTCATTCCGGGCGGGTGGCCGAACATATTTGAAGGGCGCACAATCCGCATTGTCCGGACCGTGACGGTTCACGATACTCGGAGCCGACCCGGAATCCATGTTCGAGGTAGAGACGACGGTTGAATTTTTGAGTCTGATAACGATGCCGGTGTGGATTCCGGGTCGGCTTCGGATGTCAAACGGTGTCACGCCACCATGTCCGACGATATTTCAGGCAGGCCCTCATGTCGGGTGCCGCCCGGAATGACAGGTTGGGGGTCAGGTCCTGATTCGGGCATTGATAAGCAGTTCCAGATTTCAGTACGTTTCGGGTTAACGTGAATACCTATGCGCCCCACTTACCGCTTCCTGTGACATTCCCCGCAAACAATCGGCCCTCGCCCCTCCTTGATATGACAGTCTTTGCACAGGCCGTGGTAGGCGGCGGACAGGTTGAGGCCCCGCCTGTGGAGGGATGGGTCATGGCAGTCCGCACAGGGCGTGCCTTCCGAAGACTCGGTGCTGAGTTCCCCGTTTTCCCAGACGTGGTGGCAGACAGAACAGTCGTCGATCTGCGCCTGTTCGTTGTGGCTGTCATGGGGGAAGGGGACTTCCGCCATCACGGGGTTCTCGAAGGCCGCGCTGGACAGGATGTCCAGGGTGTCCGAGCCGTAAACGGCCATGGCAAGGAAAAGAACGGCGGCGGACGCTGCCGGAAAAGCAAAACGTTTCATAAGGCTCCTCCCTGGGGTCATGCGCTGGTCTCCATGGTCGCGGTCAGGATGTCCACCATGAACGAGACGGTCATGGGGAGCTTGTAATGGTGGAGGATGTCGTGGATGCCGCTGTGGCAGTTGTGGCAGGGCGTGATCACCACCTCCGCACCGGTCCGCCGGATCTGTTCGGCCTTGACCCTGGACGCCAGCATGCGCTTTGTCTTGTAGGGAGGTCCGCAGTTGATCACGCCGCCCCCGGCTCCGCAGCAGTAGTTGTGCTCGCGATTCGGCGTCATTTCCACGAAGTTTTCACAGGTCGCCCGGATGATGTCCCGGGCTTTTTCATGGAGGCCCCGCCCCCTGACCACGTTGCAGGGGTCGTGGAAGGTCACGGGGCGTTTTTCCTTTTCCCGGATCCGGATTTTCCCGCTGGTGAGGAGGTCGTGGTAGAACTCGATGGCGTGGACCACGGGAACGGGCGGGCGTGACCAGCCCAGCCAGCGGTTCCCCGTGTCGTAGACCGACCGGAAGGCGTGGCCGCACTCGCCCATGACGATCCTTTTGACGTGGAGACGTTCCGCCGCCTCGAAATGGGTCCGGGTGATCCGGCCCATGATTTCGTTGTCCCCCGAGTACATGGCCATGTCGCTGTTGTCCCATCCCGGGGTGGCCGGAAGGGTCCAGTCGATGTTCGCGCGGTTCATCAGGATGGCGGCCTTGTGGATCAGGTCGGCCTGGAACCGGGGTTCCGGAGCGATTACCGAGTACATGATCTCGGCCCCTTCCTTTTCAAGGGGGATGCGCAGGTCGGGGTCTTCCTCCCGGGCGTCGTCTTCCTGCCAGAGGATCGTGTCGATCCATTCGTCTTCTTTCACCCACATCTGGTTCATACAGGCCGAGTGACTGTGGGCCGTGTCCTGGATGTAAAGGGGGGTGACCCCCAGGCGGTGACAGATCCGCCGCACCACGCCGATCATGTACGCCGTGTCCACGCCGAAAGGACAGTAGATCACGCAGCGCCGGCACAGGTTGCATTCGGTGTAGGCGATGACCGCCGCTTTTCGGATCTGGTCAGCCGTGAGCCTGTTCTTCTCACGGATGAACAGCTCCAACGTCTGCCGGATTTTTCCAGCCGGTGAAAAGGCCGGGTCCCGGTCGAAAGACAGGAAAAAATGGCAGGCGTCGGAACAGAGCCCGCAGCGGACGCATGTTTTAAGATAGGCTTTCAGCCGTGAGCCTGTTTCGGAATTAAGGACCGCGTCGATGACAGCCTTGATTTTTTCAGGTGTCAGGGTGGCCAGTTTCCGTTCGATGCCTTCGTCGACGATGGACGCGAGGGCTGCCTGTTCAGAAGGTGTCATGGTTACCAGTCCTTTGCATAACGGGTTCCGCCGAATTCCGACGAGGTGTGGATCCGGGTGAGGAACCCGAAAACCATATGGGTCAGCCGGGTGAAGGGTATGGCGACGAGAAGGATTTCGCCTGAAACGATATGGACCAGATGGACGACCCTGAAACCGGGAAGGGTGTGGGACGCCCAGAACCCCGTGAAAAACGGAAGGAACACGAGAACGGGGATCAGGAGATCCATGGGGCCGGAAATGTATCGGAGTTCGGGAATGGCCAGCCGCCGGACAAGGAAAAACAGGCAGGCGGCCGACACGGTGAGGGTTCCGGCGTCTGCAATCCATCCCGGCAGGGTGGGCCAGGACAGGCCCCATGCCTCGTAGAATAGCAGCACATGGGCCAGGAGAAAGACGGGAACCATCACGAGGAAAATGTGGAAAAGGAAACCCACCAGGGTGAGAACCACGTTTTTCCTCATCACCGTGGACCCGAAGGGTGTGGCCCAGTGGAGCATGGACAGCAGGGTGGATTTCAGGCTGAGGAAGGAGAACACGGAACGCTCGCGCCTGTAAGTTTCCATGACCAGGAGGCCGGTCTGAATCAGGGTTCCGCCGATGCACAGGAAAATCGCGGCGTAGAGCAGGGGGCCTGTGGCCAGAGGGTAGAGCTGGTGCATGATCGCATCTCCTTTCCCACTAAGGTGTGTTCGCTGGAAAGCTTTAACGCCTAAACGACTAAACGCCTGAACTGCTGGTGTGTCTGAGAATGCCGGCATGTGTCATCACCGGTTCATGATGCATTCAGAAGCACGACAGGGGCACCTTGATCTTGAGATACTGCCCCGAATCGTAGGCCCTGATCGAGAGAGCCGCGCCATCCGCGTCGAACACCGGGTCCCAGATTTTGTCGCAGGTTCTGTCCCAGACCTTGCCGTCCAGGATGAGGGTGTATCTGCCTTGGGTTTCAATCCGGGCGGCGATGTGGCGGCTGTCCGGGCTGAACACCGGGGTCCAGACCCTCTCACAGAACCGGTTGCAGGATTTTCCGTCGACAATCAGGGTGTGGCGGCCGTTTTTCATGCCCACCGCCGCGAGACGGCTGCTGTCCGGGCTGAAGGTGAGGCCTGTGATCGCGTCGAACCGGGGGATTTTCCAGGTTCTGTCATCCACGGCCACGGACCAGGTTCCGAAGGATGGGGCCACGATGGCCGCCAGCCTGGAACCGTCCCGGCTGTATTGGGGTTTCCACAGCTGGGAGAAGCGGGTTTTCCAGAAGAGGTTTCCGTTGCGGGCCATGGTCCAGCTCTGGCCTGTTTTTACCGGCGCCACCACGTCCAGGGTCTCCGGGTGGAAACAAGGACCCCAGGCGCAGTCGAACCGGCCGGGCCAGGCTTCACCGTTGACCGCCACGTTGTAGTCGTAGAGATTCAGCCGCACGGCGCAGGCAACCCTTTCGTTGTCCGGGCTGAACGCCGGATCCCAGGCGTTCACGAACGGCCTGTCCCACGGGATTCCATCTGCGGCCAGGGTGAACACCCCTTCCTGGAACGTGAAAATGTCACCTTCATGGATCTTTTTCGTCTGCACCACGGCCGCCGCGTGTGTGCCGTCGGGGCTCAGGGTGACGTGGCCGATGCCGGGAAAGGACGCGGCCCAGGGCCGGTCGTCCAGGCAGACGCCGTAGGTTCCGTCGTTCTGGATATTGACGGCCACATGACCGCCTTTGTCGCTGAACCGTGTGTTCCAGGCGTAGTCGAAACGATGGTCCCAGACCTGGTCGTCCACGGCCAGGGTCCAGGCGCCCTGGTCCAGGGCCAGGGCCGCCAGGCGGTTGTCCGGGGTGAACCGGGGATACCACAGCCGTTCAAAGCTGTTTTCCCAGATCCTGCCGTTGACGCACAGCCGCGATTCCCTGTTCTGGTCAAGAAAAAGGGCCGCCACCTTTTCCCCGTCGGGGCTGACCTGGATATCTTCCAGGCGGCTGTTCCCGTCGATCCAGGCGCTGACCAATTCCCGCTTTTCCAGAACACCCAGGGCTTTCTTCGGATTAATGAGGAGCATGGGCCGCCTCCCTCTCCCTGTCCATGATCCAAAGCCCGGCTTTTTGTTCAGCCAGGGGTTTGTTCACGCTGACCACCGGGCAGGACGCCCGGAGCACCACCTGTTCCACCATGCTGCCGATCTGCCCGTCCTCGTGGGGGGTGTCGGTGTTGTGGTGGGCCATGACCAGGAGGTTGGCCTCCTGCTCACGGGTGAACTTGAGGAGTTCCACCTGGGGAATGCCTTCCCAGACGTGGATTTCGTATTTCTTCACCCCTTCCATCAGGGGCAGGTATTCCTGTTCGATTCGACGCCTGGCGCTTCTGATTTTCTTTTCGATGCTTTCCTGGCATTCGAGCTGACCGAAATGCCGGGGCGTGATGTCCACGCTGTGGAATATCAGAAGGCGGCTGCCGATTTCCCTGGCCATGGAACAGGCAAAGGTGAAGGCCGAAAGGGACGCCTTGGAAAAATCCGTGGCGCAGACGATGGTGCTGGATTCCCAGAGGCATGTCCTGCATGGCCGGTTGATGACGAACACGGGGCAGCGGGCGTTTTTGGCCACAAGCTGGAGGGTGTTGCCCACCATGTTCCTGAACCGGGTGGTTTCGCCCTGGGGCAGGGAGGTGTGGCTGCCCATGACGATGGCGTCCACATCCTCTTTCCGGGCTTTCCGGAGGATTTCCCGGTAGGGGACGCCCACGGCGCAGTCGATGGTCACATCCTCGATCTGCCGGATGTCCTCGGCGTAGATGTTGCGGATCTCTTCCCGGGTCCATGCCGTGTATTCCTGGTCGAACTTGTTTTCCGTCTCCCCTGTTTTCAGATCCACGATGTACGGGCTGTTTCCATGGGACGGCATGCCGAACACATGGAAGACGATGAGTTTCGCCCCGTATTTCCGGGCGAGCAGGGCGGCGGCTTTGGCCGCGTGGTCGCAGTCAGGCGATGCGGTGGTTGCAAAAAGGATTTTTCGGAACATGGCTTGACCTCCTTGGGTGACACGTTGTCATGTATAACTCACGTCTTGAGATCGTCTGTGGCGGATTGGAGAAAGGCGTGCTGATAATAGGGTTTGCAAGAGAGATGCCTGTTGCTGATCACGATAACTGTTTTCATGTATCCTGTTGATACCAGAGGATGCAAGCGGGTGGAGGCCGGATATCGGCAGGAATTATGGAACACAATGCCCCTTTTGATGGGGGAGAGGGGGAACAATTCGCACCTTTTTTATTGACGTATCCTGCGGGGTGCCATAGGATTGGTCAGGCGTGAAAAAAGGAAGGGGAGAAGGAGAGATCATGCATTCGATTCTCAACAACTACCATGTGATCATCGAAAGCATCGAGGACGGGGTGTTCACGGTGAACATGGATTTCAGGATCATGACCTTCAACCGGGCCGCGGAAGCCATCACCGGAATTCCAAGGTCCGAGGCCATCGGCCGGAAATGCTGCGACGTGTTCCGGACCAGCATCTGCGACAACGGGTGCGTTCTGAAAAACACCCTCACGACGAACCAGCCTTCCTCGGACATGCCGGTCTTTATCACCCGTTCCGACAACCGGGTCATTCCGGTGAGCGTCAACACGGCGGTTCTCAGGGATTCACGGGGCCAGATGATCGGGGGCGTAGAAATTTTCAGGGACTTGACCGAGGTGACCCGGTTAAGGAAAGCTTTCCAGAAAGAGATGTCCTTTGACGATATCGTCAGCAAGAACAGGCTGATGCAGCGTCACTTTTCCATACTTCCACAGATCGCCGAAAGCCGCAGCACGGTTCTGATCACCGGGGCCACGGGAACGGGCAAGGAGCTGATGGCCAGGGCGATCCACAACCACAGCGGGGCACGGAAAGGGCCTTTTGTGGCGGTGAACTGCGGGGCCATGCCCGAAACCCTGGTGGAGTCCGAACTGTTCGGATACAGGAAAGGGGCGTTCACCGACGCGAAAACCGACAAGCCGGGCCGCTTCGCCATGGCCCAGGACGGGAGCATCTTCCTGGACGAGATCGGGGACGTTCCCCTGTCGGCCCAGGTCCGGCTGCTCCGGGTCCTCCAGGAAAAAACCTACGAACCCCTGGGGGGGACAAAACCTTTGGAAACCAACGCCAGGGTCATCGCGGCCACCCACCAGGACCTGGAAACCCTGGTCAAGGAAGGCCGTTTCAGGGAGGACCTTTACTACCGCATCAACGTGATCCGCATCAACCTGCCGCCCTTGCGTGAAAGACGGGAGGACATCCCCCTTTTGTGCGACCATTTCATCGAGCGGTTCAACTTTTCCACGGGGAAAAGGCTTCTGGGGCTTGCCCCCGAAGCCATGGCCTCTCTTCTGATGTACGATTTCCCGGGAAATATCCGCGAGCTGGAAAACATCATGGAGCACGCCTTTGTCCTGTGCCGCGAAGGGTTGATCTATCCCTGCCATCTTCCCGACCGTTTTCAGACCGGCTCAGACCCGTCACCTGTTCAAGGCCCCATGACCCTGGCCGAATCGGAAAAAACGGCGCTTCTCAGGGCGCTGGAGAGGAACGGGTGGAAAACCATGGCCACGGCCAGGCAGCTGGGAATCGACAAAAATACCTTGCGCAGGAAGATGATCCGCCACGCCATTGAGAGTGGTGAGAGGGGCGGATCGTGACAGCCGGGACAGGGAAACGGTTTCTCCATCTGAACTCTTGACGCAGGGTCCCTTCATCTCTACAATGCACGAAAATTAAACCGCCATACGTGCTCACAATCAAGGAGAAAGTTTCATGAAAACCCCATGCAACCGAAGGCTTTCGGCTGTTTTTGGAGCTGTCCTGCTGGTTCTGGTCCTGGGCTTGCCCGCCCTGGCCAAAAGCAGGCCTCCCGTGGTTCTGGCGACCACGTTTCCCATTTATCAGATCACCCGCAATGTGGTTCAGGGGGGGGCTCTCTCGGTGGACCTGATGCTTCCCTCGACCCTGGGCTGTCCCCACGATTACGCCCTTTCTCCCAGGGACATGATGAAACTTGGAAAGGCCAGGGTCCTGGTGATCAACGGGCTGGGGATGGAAGAATTTCTCCATGCCGTCCTGAAAAAGGCCGGGCCTTCCCTTAAGGTCATCGACAGTTCGAAAGGCATCACCAGCCTGATCACCGACGAATACGGGAACCAGGGTCACCGGCAAAAAAACCGCCACGATCATGATCAGGTCAACCCCCATCTGTTCGTAAGCCCCGGAATGGCGGGACTTCTGGCCGTCAACATCGCCAGCGGCCTGTCAAAGATCGACCCGAAAAACGTCGCAGTGTACCAGGAAAACGCCAGGGCTTACAGCGAGCGGATGGCTGTTCTCGATCAAAGAGTCAGGGCCCTTGGCAAACGGCTCGTTCACCGGCAGATCATGACCCAGCACGGGGTTTTCGATTATCTGGCCCGTGACATGGGGCTGACCATCGCCGCTGTGCTGGCCAGCCACGGCGTCAGGGAACCTTCCGCATCGGAGATGCTGTCTCTTGCCAAAACCATCCGTACGAAAAAAATCAGGGCGATTTTCATCGAACCCGGCTACCCGCCCAAAGCGGCCAAAGCTCTTTCAAAAGAGACAGGCATCCCTGTGGTCGTTCTCGATCCCGGATCCACCGGCCCGAAAAACGCCGACCCGGCCTATTATGAAATTCTGATGGACAGAAATTTGAAAACCCTTGAAAGCGTTCTGGGAGGAAACGGCCGATGATCGATGCCACAGGGTTGTACGACGAGCCGCTGAATATCGAGCCGGCCGTGGTTTTTGAAGGGGTTTCCGTGACCCTTGGCGGGGTATCCATTCTCGACCGGGTCACCGCCTCGGTTCCCAGGGGAGGCTGCACCTCCATCGTGGGTCCCAACGGAGCCGGCAAGACCACCCTGCTCCTCGCCCTTCTCGGAGAGGTCCCGTACCGGGGCGGTATCCATTTTTCTTCGAAAATCAACAGGAACGTGCGGGTCGGATATGTGCCGCAGAGGCTCGCCTTTGACCGGGGGATTCCCCTTACCGTGGCCGAGTTCATGAACCTGGGGTTCCAGGACAAGCCTCTGTGGTTCGGCCTCTCGGGCGATCTGAAAAAGAAAACCAGGAAACAGCTGGCCATGGTGAAATCCGATCATCTGGAAAACAGAAGGCTGGGGGCCCTTTCCGGAGGCGAACTGCAACGGGTGCTCCTGGCCCTGGCCCTGGCCCAGGAGCCGGATCTGCTGGTTCTCGATGAACCGGCCGCAGGCGTGGACATCCATGGCGAGCATGTGTTCTGCGAGCTTCTCGACAATCTCAGGGCCAAACTGGGCTTCACCCAGCTCATGGTCAGCCACGATCTGGCCACCGTGACCCATCACGCCACCCACGTGATCTGCCTGAACCACCGGGTGGCCGCCGAGGGGCCGCCCTGCCAAGCCCTCACCGACGAAACCCTCACCGCCATTTTCGGAATGCACATGGGCCTCGTGGATTCACGGTCCATGCCTTTCGGGAAATCCGTGTGTACCGCCGCCTGCTGTAAAGGAGGCCGTCTTGCCTGATCTCGCCTTTCTTTACACCCTGATGTCCTGGATTTTTCCTTTCGAGTGCATAGAGGCCAGGTTCATGCAGCAGGCCATGCTGGGGCTTCTGCTTCTTTCGCCCATGACCGCGTCCATGGGAATCCAGGTGGTGAATTTCCGCATGGCGTTCTTCTCCGATGCCATCAGCCACTCGGCCTTCGCCGGCGTGGCCCTGGGCCTTCTTTTCGCCGTGGATCCCCATCTGTCCATGCCAGTTTTCGGGATACTCGTGGGGCTTTGCATCGTGCTTGTCCAGAGAACAAGCTCCCTGTCCACGGATACGGTGATCGGGGTCTTTTTTTCAGCCGTTATCGCTTTCGGTCTGGCCGTGGTGAGCCGGGACCCGTCTTCGACGAGAAACCTCCAGCTTTTCCTTTACGGAGACATCCTGACCATCGGAAACACCGACATCTGGTTTCTCATCGCCCTTTTTCTGCTGTTTTTTCTTTACCAGGCCAAAGCATACAACCGCCTTCTCTACATCGGGATCAATCCCACCCTGGCCAGGACCCACCGGGTTAGCGTGGGTTTCCATCAGTACACCTTCGCCGCCTTTCTCAGTCTGGTGGTGATGTTTTCCGTCTGGGCCGTGGGCGTTCTTCTCGTCACCGCGATGATCATCGTGCCCGCTGCGTCGGCACGGAATCTGGCCCGGTCCGCAGGAGGCATGTTCTGGTGGGCTCTTGTGATCAGTCTCAGTTCCGCCGTTTCCGGCCTCATCCTTTCGGCCCAGGATTTCGCCCAGACCGCCACCGGAGCCACCATCGTCCTTTGCTCCTGCCTATGGTTCATCGTCAGCGCGGTAATCGCCCTTTTCCGGCGGATGCAAAAAACGAATATATCGTAACGACGGGCTTGCCCAGGGCCTGATCTGACATGGGATCTCCTGCCTTTGCAAACGGCCTGGCCCTGCCAGGCCGTTTGCCGTGGCATTCGGGTTCATCCCCCATACCCGGTTTTCCTCAAAAGAAAAAAAATTCGAGAAGGCAGGTCGAACTGCCGATAACAAACAGAGATATCCGTTATGCTTGCCGGAAATACCTGTTGAACGTCGCGTTTCTTTTTTCATAACAGAACAAGGAGAATGACATGGTGAGGGATCTGTCCATCAAAACGAAACTGATCGGCGCTTTTCTGCTTTCAGCCATGGTTACGGCCGTTGTCGGGGGGATCGGGCTGTCACAGATCACGATGAACAACAAAACCTTCAGCCGGGTGGCCACGGACGATGTGGTGTTCCTGACCGCGGCCCTCAGGCTGAACGTTCTGTCCCTTCAGCACCGGCGGTATGAAAAGAATTTTTTCATCAATACCGGTAACAAAGAGGGTCAGGTGCAGGATCTTGAACAATTCAATGGTGTTGCGGCGGAGACCCAGGAGATGATCCAGGCGGTTGGCGCTTCGATTCCCCCCGGTGCGGACGAGGCGGAGGATATGAAAACGGCCCTGGCCGGAGCCGGAACCTCCCATGAAAAATACATGAACGGATTTCTGGAAGTGGCGGCCAGGGTCCAGGCCGATGATACCATCACGGCCCAGAACGGCAACGCCATGATGGAGCCCCTTGCCGCCGAGATCGAGGCTTTCGAAACTTCCGTCGCCGCCCTTTCCGACCTGAGCCTTCTGTACATCAACACCGTATCCGAAAAAGTCAACGCCGCCGGGAAACGGTCCCAGATGGTGATCGCGGCCCTTCTGGCCGCCGGCATCGCGGTGAGTATCGCCTTCGGCTTCGTGATTTCCGGGTTGATCACCAGGCCCCTCAGGGACGCTGTGCGCCTGGCGGAAACCATGGCAAGCGGCGACTTTACAATGACCCTCGCCCAAGGGGGGAAAGACGAGGTGGGGAACCTCCTGAAGGCTTTGAGCCTCATGACCCACCATCTCAAAGCCATGATCGCGGAGATCATCGGCTACGTAAACACACTTTCCAGTGCCTCCACGGAACTTTCGGCCATCTCCGAGCAGCTCAGTTCGGGCGCGGGGGAAACCGTCACCCAGTCCATGGCCGTTTCCTCGTCCGCAGAACAGGTCAGTTCGAACATCACGTCCATCGCCGCCGCCTCGGAACAGGCCACCACCAACGTGAACATGGTGGCCACGGCCGCCGAGGAAATGACGGCGACCATCACCGAAATATCAAAAAATACGGACACGGCCCGGGTCATCACCCACGACGCCGTGGCCCAGGCCCAGGCCGCATCGATCCAGGTGGACCAGCTCGGCAAGGCGGCCCAGGAAATCAGCCGGGTGGTCGAGGCCATCACCGAGATCTCCGAGCAGGTGAACCTTCTCGCCCTGAACGCCACCATCGAAGCAGCCAGGGCCGGTGAGGCAGGCAAAGGGTTTGCCGTGGTGGCCAACGAAATCAAGGAGCTTGCACGGCAGACATCCGAAGCGGCCATCACGATCCGGGAACAGATCGGATCGGTCCAGGAGTCTTCCAAAACCACCGTGTCAGGCATCACGGCCATTGTGGGGGTGGTGAACAGGGTCAATGACATCGTGGGAGGCATTGCCGCGTCCATCGAGGAACAGACGGCCGTGACCCACGAAATCGTGGGGAATGTGGCCCAGGCCGCCTTAGGGATCAGGGACGTGAGCGAGAACATCAATCTCGGTTCATCGGTTGTGGCGGATATTTCGAGGGAAATCGGCGGGGTGAAACGGCGCACCGAGGATATCTCCGCCTCCAGCGTCCAGGTCAACGTGAGCGCCGTGGAGCTGAGCAAACTGTCCGAGCAGATCAAAAGCCTGGTGGAACGTTTCAGGGTGTGATGAACAGGGGGGCGGGCTGAAACCCGCCCCACAGCAAGGGTATGTGTTTGCTATTTCAGTCCGGGATCGTTGGTGAAGATGTTCATCTCTACGCGCTGCTTGGGTTTGTCTCCGCTGGGTTTGGCACCAGGGCCGGCGTTGACGAACACTTCCTCTGTTTTGCGGTTCACCCGGATCGTTTCACCGGACAGATAACTTTTACCGCTGAAAATTCTGGGATTCCCTCCCGAGAGGAGGATGGAGTCGTCGCTTTTTGTGTAAACCGCCTTTTCGGCCCAGGCGGTCTTGTCTTCCATTTCGATTTTCACATGGCCGGTGGCGATGATCTTCTCGATGGAACCCTGGCTCTTGGGGTCTTTGGAGCCTTTCTTGGGGTCCTGGGCGTAGAAGATCTTCAGCCGGTCACTGTGCATCACCGAGCCTTTCTGGGTGGTGACCACGTTGCCCTGGAACTCGGCGTAATTGGCGGTTCTGTCTGAAACCAGGGCGTCTGCACTCACATGGATCTGGTCTTCCGCAGACTTGGATGGGCTGGGTTTGGCTGCCTTGGATTTGGCGGTTGTTTTGGCTTTGGTGCTGGCTGTGGTGTCGACGGCGAAGGCTGCGACCAGGACAAGAATGAATACAACAACGCTGAGGGATTTAACTTTTTTCATATTTTTTGTTCCGGTTGTATTTGACGTTTTTGGGTTATGGTGAAACCTCCCGGCTTTGATACCTAAGACCAGGCGGTCAGTTTTTATCCACAAAGGTGCCCCGGACACGGCCTTTCATTTTTGTGACGGTGGTGTTGAGGTCCATGGTCATGGAATTGGCCGTGAGGGTGGAATCATCCCGGAAGATTTTTACCGGGACTTTGGTCTCGATGATCCGGGTGTCGTTCCGGAAATCCAGGGTGTCTGTTTCCAGGGTGAACTCGTCATGGACCACCCGCACATGGCCCGAGGCCACGATGTCGTTGGTTTCCGTGTTGAGGTGGCCCTGGTCGGCGGTGAGAACGGCTCCCGGCTCTCCTTTGTGGAAGAACACCACGTGGATGTCCTTGAAAAGGGCCTCCTTGTTGTTCTGGAAGTAGTTCACCGATTTCGCCTTGAGGCTCCAGTCTTTGGCTCCGTCCTTGGTGGCCGTGTGCTCGACTTTTGCCATGGACACGGAGGCTTTGTCCTTGATGTCGGTGACGATCTCCTCCTTGTCGGACTGGAAACGGTATTTGACGAACACCACCACCACCCCCGTGATGATGATGAAGATCAGGGCGTAGAAAAAGAATTTCAGCTTTTCCGGATTGCGTCGTTTGTGCTGGACAGTCATAGAAATCGTTCCACGGTTTGAGGCCAGAGACCTTTTGTTTTGAGAATCAGTTCACAGATGTCGCGGACAGCCCCATGCCCGCCCGCTGAGGGCGTGACGTAAAGGGCTGCCGCCTTGACCAGGCTGTCGGCGTTGGCTACGGCCACGGGAAAACCCACGGCCTTCATGATTTGGATGTCCGGCAGATCGTCGCCGGCAAAGGCGACGGCCTCGGGTTTAAGGCCTTTGTCCCGGAGCAGGGTTTCCAGAACAGCCCGTTTGTCTTTCACGCCGTGGAAAACAAGGTCTATCCCCAGGTTTTCACACCGCTTGAGCAGGGCGCCTGAACTGCGTCCCGTGACGATGCCCACGGCGATGCCCGCATCCATCAGCATGCGGAGCCCCAGGCCGTCCCGGACGTTGAAGAACTTAAGCTCCTCGCCGCTGTCCGCGTACACGATGCTTCCGTCGGTGAGAACCCCGTCCACATCCAGGAGCAGCAGGGAGAGGGGCAGGATCCGTTTTTGGATTTCCAGATGGGCCACGTCGGTCATGACAGCAGGTTCCTGATGGCCTTGAGCTGGGGCAGGAGGGCCTCGATCATGGGAAAATTCAGGGAATTGGGACCGTCACACAGGGCTTTGTCCGGGTTTTCGTGAACTTCGAGAAACACGCCGTCAGCGCCTGCGGCCACGGCGGCCCTTGCCAGGACAGGCGCGTACTCCCGCTGGCCGCCGGAACTTTCCCCCTGGCCTCCGGGAAGCTGGACGCTGTGGGTGGCGTCGAAAATCACCGGGCAGCCTGTCTGCTGCATGATGGGAACGCCCCGGAAATCCACCACCAGGTTGTTGTAGCCGAAGGACGCCCCCCTCTCGGTGAGGAAGATGTCCTTTGAGCCCACGCTCTGGGCCTTCTTCACGATGTTGGCCATGTCCCAGGGTGCGAGGAACTGGCCTTTCTTGATATTGAGGGTTTTACCGGACCGGGCCGCTTCAAGGACAAGGTCCGTTTGTCGGCAGAGAAAGGCGGGGATCTGGATCACGTCCAGCACCTCGGCGGCCTCCGCCACCTCGTAGGGGGAATGGACGTCCGAAATCACGGGGACATCGAGCTCGTCCCGGATGCTTTTCAGGATGGCCAGGCCTTCTTTTTTGCCCGGCCCCCGGTAGGAATTGATGGACGTCCTGTTGGCCTTGTCGTAGGACGCCTTGAAGATGAAAGGGATGCCGTGCCGGGTCGTCAGATCCTTCAGAAAGGTGGCGATGGCGTGGCTTACGGGGTAATCCTCGATGACACAGGGGCCCGCGATGAGAACAAGGGGCAGGTTCTCTCCTGCTTCTAACTGTCCAACCCTGGCGATTCGGCTCATACGTTTTCCTGTTGTTTTTTTGGCAATTCTTATATAAGAAACGTCCAAAGACTGATTGACGGTTCGCTTGAAAAAATAGCCATCCTGGTGGCTCTGTCAAGTCTTCCTCCACCCGGACTAAGGCGTGGAGACGCTTCAGGATGTACCGTGGGCTTGTTGAAAAGTCAAGTTATCAAACACCGGAAGGTTTTCCGGGCTTTTTACCGCAGAATAATTTTTTAGGCAGTCAGGTGGTTTTCTTCCGTTGAACAGCACAGTGAATAACAGAGTGAACGCTTTCCTTGGACTTTGCACCGTGTCGGCGGTTGTGGCACTGCTTTACGTCCTGGTGACGTTTTTTGAAATGGGCGACCCCAAGGTCGAGGTGGGAATCCCCGGTAAGGCCCTGGGGTTGGAGGGCCGGGTTTCGGGTTCGGTGAGCGACGAAAAAAGTGGTATCCGAAACATCTGGATTTCCCTGTCGGTTAATGGCAAAGACCATGTGATTTACGATAAGCGCTTTCCCGTATCGATTTTTTCAAAAGCCGGCAGAACCGTGACCACGGAGGTTGATGCGCCCGTGGATCTTGGGAAACTGGGACTGGTGGACGGTCCGGCCCTTCTCCGTATCCGGGTGAGTGACGGCTCTCTCTGGGGCTGGTTTTCCGGCAACGTGACCTACATCGAAAAAGAGATCACCCTGGACACCCGTTATCCTGAAATTGACCTGATCAGCCGGAGCCACAACCTGGTTCCAGGCGGCGCCGGACTGGCCATATATAAGGTATCGGAACCGGGTTCGAAATCGGGAGTCCGTGTGGGGGACAATTTTTTCCCGGGACACGGCGGTTACTTCAAGGACCCCAACATCGTTCTGGCCTTTTTCGCCCTGACCCATCTCCAGGGTCCGGGAACGAAGCTGTTCATCGAGGCCACGGACAGCGCGGGCAACGTCACCCGGGCCGGGTTTACCCACTACATCGGGCGAAAGAGCTTCAAAAAGGACGACATTCCCATCACCGACGACTACCTGGACGCGAGCATGCCCATGGTGAGAATCGACGGTCTGGAAGGTTTCCACGGCAGCAACCTGGATAAGTTCATCAAAATCAACGGGGAACTCCGGGTGAAAAACGAGCGGAGAATTTTGGGACCGGGACCGTTTACCGAAAAGACCATGCGCTGGGACGGGCCGTTTCTTCGGATGCCCGGGTCGGCCACACGGGCGACCTTCGCCGACCACAGGTCCTATCACTACAAAGGGAAAGTCATCGATCAGCAGTACCACCTGGGTTACGACCTGGCCTCCCTGGAGCAGTCTCCCGTGCCTGCGGCCAACAGCGGAAAGGTCGTCCTGATGGACACCATCGGCATATACGGTAAAACCGTGGTGCTGGACCACGGGTTCGGCCTGTTTTCAAGTTATTCCCACCTGAGCCGGGTTCAGGTGGAGGTGGGAAAGGTGGTGGCCAAGGGAGAGATCCTGGGAGCCACCGGGATTACCGGGCTTGCCGCCGGAGACCATCTGCATTTCGGCATGTTCATCCATAACGTGTTCGTGGACCCCCTTCAGTGGTGGGATCCGGCCTGGATCAGGAACAACATCACGTCGAAGATCCGTGACGCCCAGCCGGAATAGCAGGGCGCAAGAGCAGTCAACCGCATCGGACGAGGTTACCATTTTGGCGAAGAAATTTAAGATCAACAAGACCTTCAAAGAGATCAACCAGAAAATCAAAAAAGGCGACGTGGTGGTGGTCACCGCCGAGGAGATCATCGACATCGTCAGGGAGGAGGGGCCCGTCGAGGCGGCCCGCCGGGTGGACGTGGTGACCACGGGAACCTTCGCCCCCATGTGCTCCTCCGGCGTTTTCTTCAACATCGGCCAGTCCAAACCCCTGATCCGGACGACGAAAACCTGGTTCAACAATGTGGAGGCTTACTCCGGTGTGGCGGCCATCGACTGCTATATCGGGGCCACGGCCGTCTGCGAGGACGATCCCCTGAACAAGGTCTATCCCGGGGAGTTCAACTACGGAGGGGGGCATGTGATCGAGGATTTTGTGGCTGGAAAAACCGTCCACATCTACGCCACCAGCTACGGCACGGACTGCTATCCCAACCGGGAGATCGAGCGGGACGTGACCTTGGCGGACATCCCCATGGCCACCATGTGCAACCCCAGAAACGCCTACCAGAACTACAACGCCGGCATCAACCTGTCCAACAAAACCGTGTACACTTACATGGGGACCCTGAAGCCCCAGGGCGGCAACATCAACTACTGCAACGCCGGCCAGCTCAGTCCCCTGTTGAACGATCCCTATTACAAGACCATCGGCACGGGCACCCGGATTTTCATCGGAGGGGCCCAGGGCTACGTGGTCAGGCACGGAACCCAGCACAACCCGAGGAATGTCCGGACGGAAAAAGGGGTTCCGGTCAGACCCTCGGGAACGATCTGGACCATGGGGGACCTGAAAAGCATGTCGAAAGACTGGGTGAAAGGGGTGAGCATCCGGGGATACGGTTGTTCCATGTCTCTTGGAATCGGGATTCCCATTCCCATTCTCAACGAGGAAATGGCCCAGTTTACGGCCATTTCAGATGAGGAGATCTTTACCCAGGTTCTTGATTTCGGGCAGAACTACCCCAACGGGAATTTCGACAGTCTGGCCCAGGTCAGTTACGCCGAGCTGAAAAGCGGGTCCGTCCGGGTGAACGGGGCCGATATCCAGACCGTCCCCCTGTCCAGTGTCGTGAAGGCCCGCCAGATCGCGGACATCCTGAAACAATGGATCAAGAACGGCCAGTTCTTTCTGGGTGAACCCCAGGAGACCTTGCCCGTCTGACGGTATCAAACCACAGCAATTGAAAGATCAGGGAGAGTTGTGAACACAGAAATAACAGGCGGAAACGCCGTCCGGCCCGAACCGAAAAAGAAAAGCTCCATACGTGAAAACCTGGAAGCCCTGGCCGTCGCGTTTCTTCTCGCCATTTTCATACGGACCTTCGTGGTGCAGGCTTTCAAAATCCCTTCGGGTTCCATGCTGGACACCCTTCAGATCGGAGACCACATCCTGGTGAACAAGTTCATTTACGGTGTGAAGATCCCCTATCTCCGGAACACGGTGATCCCCGGAAAGAACCCTGAGCGGGGGGACATCGTGGTGTTCATCTATCCGGTGGACAAGCGTGATTTCATCAAGCGGGTCATCGGCGTGGGCGGAGACACGGTGGAGATCCGGAACAAGAAAGTCTACGTGAACGGTGAATGGTCCGGAGACAAATCCTACGAACGGTTCGAATCGAGCGGGAACGTCGATCCCATGATTCCCAGGGAGAACTTCGAGAAATGGTGGCTCGACCAGCTGAAGAAAAACGGTCAGGCCGGCTCCTATGTCAAGGACAATTTCGGGCCGATCACGGTCCCCGAAGGCCATGTCTTCGTCATGGGCGACAACAGGGACAACAGCCACGACAGCCGCTTCTGGGGTTTTGTGCCCCTGTCGGACGTGAAGGGCAAGGCCTTTATCATCTACTGGTCCTGGGACAGCGACGAATTTGGAGTCCGTTGGGACAGGATCGGGGATCTGTTGAAGTGATACAAAAAAGCAAGAGTTGTTTCCGAAAACCTGGAATCGTTACACAGGCAGGAGAACATGCAGCTTAAAAAGAAAGATATTCTGGATATCGAAAGCCTTTCCGTCGAAGAAATCAAGCTGATCCTGGATACGGCCGAGGGGATGAAGGAGATTTCGGAACGGCCCATCAAGAAGGTCCCCACCTTGCGGGGGAAAACCATCGTGCTGTTCTTTCACGAACCCAGCACCAGGACCAAGGTGTCGTTCGACATCGCGGCCAAGCGTCTCAGCGCCGATTCCATCTCCATTTCGGCCAGTACCAGCAGCATGGTCAAGGGAGAAACCCTCATCGACACGGCGAAAACCCTGGAGGCCATGAACCCCGACATCATCGTGATGCGTCATTCCGAAGGCGGATCGACCCAGCTTATGGCGAAAAACGTCAGGGCCTCGGTGATCAACGGAGGAGACGGTCGGCACGCCCACCCCACCCAGGCCCTGCTCGACATGATGAGCGCCCGGGAAAGACTGGGGACCCTTGAAGGAAAGAAAATCGCCATCATCGGCGACATCGCCCACAGCCGGGTGGCCCGGTCCAACGCTGTGGGGTTTTCCAAAATGGGGGCCCAAGTGGTGCTTTCAGGGCCACCCACCATGATTCCCAAAGGCATCGAGACCTACGGGGTCGATGTGACCTGGGACATGGACGAGGCGGTCACCGATGCCGACATCATCATGATGCTCCGCATCCAGAAGGAGCGCCAGGAAAACTTCCTGTTTTCCACGGTGAGAGAATATTCCAAATATTACGGCCTAAACGAAAAACGGGTGAAGCGGGCGAAAAAAGACGTGCTGATCATGCATCCCGGTCCCATGAACCGGGGCGTGGAGATCTCCGAGGAGGTGGCGGACGGACCGTACTCCATCATCCTCGATCAGGTGACCAACGGCGTGGCGGTCCGGATGGCGCTGTTTTATCTTCTGGCAGGAGGTTCACGGGATGGCGATACGGATTAACGGTGGAACGGTGCTTGATCCGGAACGGATTTCCGGAAAAGCGGACCTGGTGATCGAAGACGGGGTGATTGTCAAGATCCTTGAGCCCGGGGAACCCCTGGCCGGTGTGACCCTGGAAAGGGAGATCGACGCCACAGGCAGGCTGGTGACACCGGGACTCATCGACATGCACGTCCATTTGAGGGAGCCGGGGTTCGAATACAAGGAAACCATCGAGACAGGCTGCCGTGCGGCGGTTCGCGGGGGATTTACCGCCCTGTGCTCGATGCCCAACACCAAACCGGTGAACGACAACCGTCAGGTGACCGAGTACATTCTCCAGAAGGCCCGTGAGGCCGGATACGCCAGGGTGTACCCCGCAGCGGCCATCAGCGCCTCGTCCAAGGGTCAGAGTCTCTGTGAATACGGGGAGCTGAAGGAAGCCGGCGTGGTGGCTTTGACCGACGACGGGCTTCCCGTGGCCAACGCCCAGCTGATGCGGCGAGCCCTGGAATACGCCAAAGGATTCGGTCTGCCCATCATCAGTCACTGCGAGGACATGGACCTTGTGGCCGGCGGCTGCATGAACGAAGGGCCCGTGGCCACCCGTCTGGGCCTTGCCGGGATTCCCAACCTGTCTGAAAGCCTGATGGTGATGCGTGACATCGGCCTGGCCGAACTCACCGGGGGCAGGGTCCACATCGCCCATGTCAGCACCCGGGAATCGGTGTCCGCCATCCGGGAGGCCAAGAAACGGGGGGTGAACGTCACGGCTGAAACAGCCCCCCATTACTTCACCCTTACCGACGAACGGGTGATGGGCTACGACACCAGCGCCAAGATGAATCCTCCCCTGCGGTCCGAAGACGACCGCAAGGCGATCCTTGAGGGTCTGGCCGACGGAACCCTGGATGTGATCGCCACGGACCACGCTCCCCATTCGCCTCTTGAAAAGAACGTGGAGTTCAGTCAGGCGGCCAACGGCATCGTGGGGCTTGAAACGTCCCTTCCCCTGTCCCTTGCGCTGGTCACGGACAAGGTACTGAGCCTCGAAGACCTGATCCGGAAAATGAGCAGCAACCCCGCCGCCATTCTCGGCATTCCAAACGGAATCGTCGCAGGCGCTCCGGCAGACCTCACCATCATCGACCTGGATGCGGAATACGTGCTCGACGCCAAAGACCTCTGGTCCAAAAGCCGCAACACCCCTTTCGACGGCTGGACGATGAAAGGCCGGGCCGTGCTCACCATGGTCGGAGGCCGGGTGGTTTACGAGATGTAAATTCGAAGGCAACGGTCCGGGAACGCCGAGTGGCACTCGGCAACCTGGCCGGGGAGCCACTCGGCGCTCCTCGCGTTGGTCAGATCCTTATAAAAAGAATTGACGGAAAAAGCGTATGCCCACAGCAGAAAACAAAGCCTCGATCCTTGTGGTGGACGATGAACTCAGCATGCGGGAGTTTCTCGATTTGATGCTCACCAAGGCCGGTTATCAGGTGGACTGCGCCGAATCGGGAAGAGAGGCTGTCGGGAAAATCAACGAGAAGGTTTACGATCTGGTGCTCACCGACATCCGGCTCGGCGACCTGAACGGTCTCGACGTACTCCGGGCCGCCAAAAAACGCCACAGCGACACGGTGGTGATCCTGATATCCGCTTTCGCCACCACGGAAACGGCGGTGGAGGCCATGAACGACGGGGCCTACGATTACGTTCCCAAACCCTTTGACAACAACGAGCTCAAGGCCACCATCGCCCGGGCTCTTTCCCTTCGGACCACGGAACGGGAAAAAACGGAAATCTCCCAGGAAACGAAAACCCATCTCCATTTCGGGGTTCTCATTGGCGACAGTCCGGCCATGCGGCGGATCTACACCCTGATCGAGCAGGTGGCCCGTGCCAGGACAAACGTCCTGATCACCGGTGAAAGCGGAACGGGAAAAGAGCTGATCGCCAGTTCCATTCACAAGCTGAGCGACCGGAAAGACAAGGCCTTTGTCACGGTGAACTGCGGCGGCATTCCGGAAAACCTCATGGAAAGCGAGCTGTTCGGACACAAGAAAGGGTCGTTTACCGGGGCCACCCACGACAAAAAGGGGCTTTTCGAGGAAGCCCACGGCGGAACCATTTTTCTCGACGAAATCGGAGAGCTGTCCATGCCCCTCCAGGTGAAACTCCTCCGGGCCGTTCAGCAGAGGGCTTTCAAGCCCGTGGGCGACACCAAGGACGTCGACGTGGATATAAGGATCATCTGCGCCACCAACAAGAAGCTGGAAGAAGAGGTGATGGAAGGCCGCTTCCGGGAGGATCTGTTCTACCGGCTGAACGTCATCGAGATCAAGGTGCCTTCCCTGCGAGAGCGGAAAAGCGACATCCGGCTTCTGGCCCAGTTTTTCCTCGACAAATATTCCCGTGACATGGGCAAGGACATTGTGAAAATCTCTTCTTACGCCGTGGAACTCCTGAACAAGTACGATTTCCCCGGAAACGTGAGGGAGCTGGAAAACCTCATCGAGCGCAGCGTGGCCCTGTCCACCACCAACATCATTCTCCCCGAAAGCCTGTCTTTGTCCTCGTTCAAGCGCCGCTGGATCGAAGGCGTACCCAACCGCCGTTTCAACCTCCAGGACGTGGAGCACGGGGTCCAGCTCGACGACATCCTGAACTCCATCGAGAAAGCCTACATCCAGAAAGCCCTGGAATTCAGCGAAGGGCGCAAGGGCAAGGCCGCCAAACTCCTCGACATCACCTTCCGGTCCATGCGCTACCGCTGCGAGAAGCTGGGGATCGATTAATTCAAAAAAAGACCGGGCCCCTTTCGGAAACCCGGTCTCTTGGTTTTATGGGCCGCATCCTGGCGTTTTATCCCATCAGGCCGCGATGATCTCCCTTTCCCGGTTCTTCGGCACAGCAGGTCTGCTGGTCACGAACTCCAGGGCTTCGGCCCAGTGACTCTGGGAGTCGGTGCGCATGAAAACGCCGATATGGCCCGACTTGGGAATGATTCTCCGGAACATGTGGGATTCCGGGGTGGTGACGTGGTCCCCCAGGGCGTATACCTGCTCGAAGGGCGTGATGTCGTCCTTTTCACCGGCGATCATGGCCACGGGGCAGGTGATCCGCGCGAGGTCCACGTTCCTGTGAAGGACCCTCAGGGTGCCATGGATCAGCCTGTTCTTTTTGAACAGTTCCTGGACGGCCTGGAGGTACCATTTCCCCGAAATGTTCTGGGTGTACTCGTACCATGTCCTGAATTTTTTCGCCCTTTCCAGCTTTCCGTGGTCCCTTATGTTTTCCCACAGGTTCACGTAATCCTCCACGTACCTTTCGTAGGGGCTGGTGAGTTTCCAGCCTGAAAGCATCACGTCTCCCCGGAGAAAACCTCCGCCTGAGCGGACCATCATCTCGTATCCTTTCATGGGGATACGGTCCACGAATTCATGGACCTTGCTCTTGCCGGCCCTGAAATCGATGGGGGCGGCTCCGACCAGGAGGGATGCCACCTTGTCCGGGTAAATGGCCGCGTAAATCGTGGCCAGCCAGCCCCCCTGGCAGAGACCGATCAAATGGACTTTCCCGCCGGCCTTTTCGACGCACACGTCCAGGTACAGGACGAGGTCGTCGATGGTTTCGTTCAGCCGCACCGAGTTTTTCCATTCCATGGCGTACACGCTGTTGCCCGTGGTTCTGATGCAGGTCTGAACCAGGCTCTGGGCCGGTGAGCCGAAATCGGCGATGCACGAGTGGTGGCCGGCCTGGGGCGGGATGATGAACACCGGAGTGCCATCGTTTTTACCTTCCGCGTTGAACTCCAGCAGCCGGTAGGCCAGATCCTCGTGCCGAACTTCGTGGCATGTGATCCAGTCCGGCTTTTCAGTGATCATCAGTTCCGAGCAGTACTTGAGGACTTCCTTGAAATCAAAAACCATTCATACCCCCTTTGACATTGCATTGTGTGCCGATCCTTGACGGGCAAGGGCCGGAACGTTCAAAAATCAGGCGTCCCATTCACGGTCCGGGTAAAAAAGAGATACCCGGGCCAGACGGAAAACCCGGCAGGTCATTTTTCAAGGGATGATTCAAAAGTAGGGTCTTTTTAATCCGTTGTAAACAGAAAAAGTCCCTGGATAAAATAATGCAGTGCAATATAAAATTTCGGGCGTGTGTTTTTGATGTCAACAAAAGAGAACAAAAACAGTATTATAGGATGGTATTTCGGCATTGATATCTTGGAATAAAATATTGCAATGCACAAAAAGCGACTTGACACCTTTCCGCTCCGACTTAACTTGTGGGCAAGAGAAAAAACAACCGAAAAGGAGATACACCATGAAACAGAATGAAATCATAAAAAAAGCATTTGAATACAGCCGGAAAGGTTTTGAGAGGACGTTCGAGACGGTGGAGGCTGTTCACGGAAAAGCCGAGGAATACACGGGCAAGGCCCTTGAACATGCTCCCCTTGTGACGGAACAGGGAAGGGAGCTGGTGAGAACATGGATCGAAGAAGGTCGCCGCGTGAGAAGGGAAATTCAGGAGGCTGTGCTCAAAGGCCATGAAAGGCTTGAAAACCTGGTCGTACCTGTTTAACCGTTTGCCCGGGGTGGTTTTTTTAAGGGATTGAAAAAAACACAGGCAGGTCAAACGCCCACCCCGGGTTCTTCTATGAAATCCCATGAAACAGACAATGTGACCATTCATCCACATACTGGATAAAGGAGAACTATTATGGATACAAGAAACGCATGGATCAAAATCATCGGTATCAACAAGGAAAATTTCGAAAAATCCTACAATTTCATCGTGAAGATTCAGGATCAGCTGGACCAGAGGGTTTCCGCCCTGGTCGAAGAGACGGGGTTCGTTCCCGGCCCGGTGAAGGATTTTTACAGGCAGTGGGTCGAAACGGCGAAGAACAGTCGCGAGGCGTTCAGGAAGGCTGCCGATGAAGGTTATCAGGGGATAGAAAACTACCTCGCCACCACAGCCTGATGCTAAGGGCGTAACCCGTTAGGGTTTTGAAACCCGGAATATCCTGCAATCCTGGAATTCCGGGTTTTTTATACCTTCAGTCCAGGTGAATCCAGGTTTTGTCGGAAGAGACCTAAGCCCCCTTGTGTTTTGGCATGCCGGTCATTTTTTCTGTTTGGATTCTTCCGGGGATTGCTGTAGACTGGATGTCCTTGTTCATCGTCACAACACAAACAAAAAATACGATTTTTGAATCATATATCAACCGTTTGAAACGAACCGCCACACGAAGAGGGTTTCTTGGATAAAGCCCGGCCTGTAAGGGCTTCCCATGAAATCATGGCGGTGTACTCACCTGAAGGAGGGTTATGGCCGGAGCCAAGGATACTAAGACGTTAAGCCTCGCCAAGCTGTCCGAACTGATGGTCAAGTTTTCGGACAAGCAGAAATCCATGATGTCATCGCTGACAAAGCCTGTGAAGCAGGCCGAGCTCAAAAAAGATCTGGCCTTGATGGCCGATTTTACCGAAATGCTGCTGCGGCTTTCCGGGGACGGGTCCACCCTCCTTTCGGTTCAGCAGGAATACATGAACGAACTCCTGAGGCTTTCGGACAGATTTGGTCGTAAGCTCATGGGCCTCGATGACAGGGACGGCGGTCAGGCCGAAAAAGTCACGGACAAGCGGTTCAAAAGCGAAGAATGGACCAGGAATCCCATTTTCGAGTTCATCCGGGACTCCTATCTGATTTCCGCAAGGCACATCAACCATGCCGTGGCCCAGGTCAAAGGCATGGACGAGAAAAAGAAACGGCGGGTGGAGTTTTTCACGCGGCAGCTGCTCGAGGCGGCCAGCCCGTCCAACTACCTTCCCACCAATCCCGAACTCCTGAAACTGACCCTTGAAACCCGGGGAGAAAACCTGATCGAGGGCATCGACAACTTCCTGAACGACGTGAACTGCCAGGACGGAAGCCTGTCCATCAAAATGACCGCCACCCATGCCTTTGAGATAGGTAAAAACCTGGCCACCACTCCGGGGAAAGTGGTGTTCCAGAACGATCTGGTCCAGCTTATCCAGTATGCGCCCACAACAGCGGAGGTGTTCGAGATCCCCGTTCTCATTTCCCCCCCCTGGATCAACAAGTTCTACATCCTCGATATCTCCGAACAGATGTCCCTGGTGAAATGGCTGGTGGACCAGGGCTACACGGTGTTCATGATTTCCTGGGTCAACCCGGACAGAATCCATGCAGACAAAAGCTACGAGGATTACATGGTGGAAGGTCACATCGAGGTGCTGGACGCCATCCGCTCGATCACGAAACAAGACAAGGTGTCGGCCATCGGTTACTGCACAGGCGGAACCCTGCTGTCCACCACCGCCGCCTACCTGGCGGCCAAAGGGGAGGACCGTTTCGCCTCCATCACCTACATGGCCACCCTGATCGATTTTTCAGAGCCCGGGGATCTGGGGATCTTTCTCGACGAAAACCAAGTGAAAAGCATCGTGGAGGATGTAAGCCAGATGGGTTACCTCGACGGACGCCACCTGGCCAAGACTTTCAACATGCTGAGGCCCACGGATCTGATCTGGTCCTACGCGGTGAACAACTACCTCAAGGGCCAGGAACCCGTTCCCTTCGACATTCTTTACTGGAATTCGGATTCCACCAACCTGCCGGCCAAAATGTACAGTTTCTACCTCCAGAACATGTACATCGAAAACCGGCTTAAAGACCCAGCCGGCATCCGCCTGATGGGCGTGGATATCGACATGCGGAACATCACGGCCCCAGCCTATTTCCTGGCAACAGAGGAAGACCACATCGTGCTCTGGCGCGGGTCATACAAAGGCGCTCTGATCCATGGCGGGCCGGTTCGTTTTGTCCGGGGTGGATCTGGTCATGTGGCGGGGGTGGTGAATCCTCCGTCGAAGAACAAGTACGGGTACAGGGTCTGCGACACCTTGGAGGAAAACCCCGATGACTGGCTGGGCTCGTCCGTCTGGTGCGAGGGGTCCTGGTGGACTGACTGGGATGAGTGGAACCGGCCTTTTGCCGGGAAAAAAATAAAGAAGAGGGTGCCGGGCCAGGGCAAAAACAAGGCCATCGAGGATGCGCCGGGAAGCTACGTGAAACGGAACCTGGAGACCAAGTACAAGTGCCGTGAAAACTGTTCCTGTAACAAACCCGTCCGGAGCGGTTTGACCCAGATTCAACCGAAAGTTCCGGGAAAAGCGTCCTGATCAACCACCTGGGCAAAATAGCCGGAAATATCTGCTTTATAAAAGAAGGAAACAGGGGGCGAGAATTTTCACCCCCTGAAACCTGCTGGAAGGCGGGGAGGAGGATGCGACTCCCAGCCTACCTGACCGTAATCCTTCCCAGTATCTTTGCCAGTTTCTTTTCTCCGATTCCTTTCACTTTCCCAAGATCCTGCGGAGTTTTGAAAGCGCCGGATTCTTTCCTGTACTTCACGATACGCTGAGCAAGGGAGGGCCCGATTCCGGGGAGTGTGGCGAGCTGAACCGTGTCCGCCGTGTTGATGTTGACAAGCTTGGCTGTCGATTTCGCAGGGGCTTTGGCCGGGCTTCCGGTTGTTGCGGCGGATGCGGCCATGGAAAAGCTCATTACGAAAGCCAGGATCAGAGAGACGACGAGGCAGTGCTTCAGATAGTTTCTTTTTGTCACGATTTTTCTCCTGTTTGTAAAAGGTTGGAAAATAAAAATATTGATTTTAACAGGAACTATCTTGCACAGTATGGGGCTGTTGTCAATGATGAATCCTTCTAACATGCTGTATGAACAGTGTTTTATATTTATCCCAATGTCAGGTAAAATGATACTTTAATATATAATTTTGATTTGCGTTTGGTTTGACTTTGTATCGCAGGGACGCGAACGACGATATCAGGGAATGAAGACCGTGGCCTCGATTTCGAGGGCGGCGCCAAGGGGAAGGGCGGAAACCTCAACCGTGGCGCGGGCTGGAGGATTTTCCGTGAAATAGTGGCCGTAGGCTTCGTTGACCGTCTTGAACTGGCCCAGGTCCCGGAGGAAGAGGGTGGTTTTCACCACATCGGCGAGACTGGCGCCGGCGCTTTCACAGATGGCCCGGAGGTTGTTCATGACCTGTTCCGTCTGTTTGCCGATGTCCCCATCGACGAGCTTCCCCGTTCCGGGATCGATGGGGAGCTGGCCTGAAACGAACAGGAAGTGTCCGGCTTTCACGGCCTGGGAATAGGGGCCGATGGCCGCGGGAGCGTGGGGTGTCGAGATAATGTCTTTCATCTGTCCCTCCTTTTTTGGATCAGCGGGTGGACGCGATTCTGGTTTCCACCGGTTTGAACAGACCGTTTTCTAAAACAACCCGTCCCTCGGCCATGAGAAGCGCAAGGTTTTCCCGGCACATCTGGGTCTCGAACGCGTTCTGAATTTTCAGGTCCATGAATTTGTTGCCGTAAAATGGGGAGGACAGGACCAGGTCCCCCAGGGTTTTTCCGTTGCCGACAGCCTTGAACACCTCGTTTTTCTGGCGTTCGAAACAGGCGAGGAAGGCCATGAAAGAATCGGTGGCGTCTCCTTCGAAAGGGGGCTTGTGGGACGAACAGACCCGGGAATAAGGATAGGCCATGACCCGGCGGATGCTGTCCATGAAAGGAACGATCCGGCCTTCGGGGTTGCCGTACCAGGGACCGAAGCTGCTGAAGTCGATGTCTGTGGTGATCAAGGTTTTCGAGACGTGATCGAAGAAACAGTAGTGATCGTCCAGGTGGCCCGGCGCATGGATCGCTTCAAGCCGCGCGCAACCGGTGTCCAGGATGTCCCCGTTTGCAAACCGACTGTCCGGCTCTCTGAACGGTTTGATCTTGAGCGGTTTTCCGATGGTTTCAACCCAGTGTTTTCCACCTTCCGGGGAGCCGGTGTAGCGGATGCCCAGCTGTTCCAAATCCATGACCGAGTCCGGGGTTTCCTCGGGAAGGAGAAGGCGTTTGGTCTCGAACGTCCGCCAGCTCCGCATGTGGTCCGGATGGGAATGTGAGATCAGGAGGGTGTCGATTCCGAAAATCCGGTCCATCTCCTTCATCCTCTCTTCGCCGATTCCCGCGTCGATGAGGATGGTTTCGCGGCCGGTGAAGACAAAGCTGTTGCAGAAGGGGAAACGCCCGTTCATCGGGGCTTCGATCATGAAAGCATGATCGCTCAACTGGGTTATGGCAGGATGCGTCACTTACATTTTCCCGTACAGTTTCAGTTTTTTGTGCAGGGTCTTCCGGGTGATTCCCAGGCGCCGGGCTGTCTCACTCTTGTTGCCTTGAGTGTTTTCAAGGGTATTCAGTATCACGGATTTCTCCACGTCTTCAAGGGTCATTTCCCGGGCCAGGTGGAGGGTGGACGGGTCTGAATCCTGTTCGGCCGGGGTTTCGGGCCGGATAGACTGGAAATCCTTGTCGTCCAGATAGTCAGCCTGACAGAGGACCACGGCCCGTTCCACGGAATTCATCAGTTCCCGGACGTTGCCTGGCCAGGGGTAACGGATCAGGATATCCATGGCCAGGGGCGTGAATCCCAAAATGGTTTTTCGGTTTTTTTCGTTGAAAACCTCAAGGCAGCGCTGGGCGATCAATGGGATGTCCTCGGTTCTTTCCCTTAAGGGGGGGATGGTGAGAGCCACCACGTTGAGACGGTAATACAGATCCTCCCGGAACTCCCCGCGGGCGATCAGGTCGATGAGGCTCTTGTTGGTGGCGGCAATGACCCGCACATCGACTTTGAGCACTTCTTCGCCCCCCACCCGGGTGAGTTCGCGTTCCTGAAGAACCCGGAGCAGCTTGACCTGCATGGAGAGGGGCATTTCGCTGACTTCGTCGAGAAAAAGGCTGCCCCCGTTGGCTTGGACGAATTTGCCTTCCTTGCGCTTATGGGCTCCGGTGAACGAACCTTTTTCATGACCGAAAAGTTCGGATTCCAGAAGGGTTTCCGTAATGGCGGCGCAGTTGATCTTGATAAAGGGTGCATCGCGTCTCGGGCTGTTGAAGTGGGTGGCTCCGGCGATCAGTTCCTTTCCTGTTCCCGATTCTCCGGTGATAAGCACCGTGGCCTCACTCTGGGCCACCTGGGCCACGGTTTCCAGGAGCTTCACCATGGAAGGGCTCCGGCCGATGATGTTCTGGCGATCGAACCGGTCTTCCAGGCTGTTCTTCAGGCGAAGGTTTTCCTCTTTCAGGTCGAAGTGTTCGGTGGCCCGCTTGATGGTGAGCTTCAGTTTGTCGAAGTCCAAAGGTTTGGTGAGGTAGTCGTAGGCCCCGGTCTTGAGAGCCGACACAGCCGTTTCCACAGAGGAATAGGCTGTCATGATGATCACGGGAATGGCCGGATTGATGACCTTTATTTTTTCCAGCGCCTCCAGCCCCGACACCTTGAGCATACGCACATCCATGAGAATCAGATCGAAACACCGCTCTTCCACCATCCGGATGGCCACTTCTCCGTCATCGGCTTCAAACATGTCGTAGCCCCAGCCTTTCAGGAGGGTCATCAGCATGGTTCGATGGGAATGGTCATCGTCAACAACGAGAAGAGCGTGGGTTTTCATAGTCATCGTGTTCCTTTCCGGTCGGCAGCGTGATCGTGATGGTCGTGCCTTCGTCCGCTTTGCTGTCTATGGATATGTCCCCTTTGTGGGCCTTGATGATGTTGTGGGAAATGGCGAGGCCCAATCCCGTGCCCGAGGATTTGGTGGTGAAATAGGGGTCGAAGATATGGGAGATGGCCTGGGTGTCGATGCCTGTGCCCGTATCTGCCACACTGATCTGGACGATGTCCCGGCCTTCGGGAACCCCAACAGAGACTGAAAGTATGCCCCCGTTGTCCATGGCTTCGATGGCGTTCAGGTAAAGATTCAACAGGACCTGGCTGATCCTGTCCGGGTCCATGACACATGACGCGGTCTCGGGGGAGAGGGTGACATGGAGGGTGATTCCGGCGTCTCCGGCCTTGCGTTCTACCAGTTTCAGGGAATCTTCGACCAGCTGTTTCAGTTCGACTTTTTTTCTGGCCAGGCACACGGGCTTGGCAAATTCGAGAAGTTGACCCACCACCCGGTTCAGCCGGTCCACCTCGTTGATCATGATGTCGGAAATCCGCTGATCTTCAGGGATGTCTTTGTACCTTTCCTTGAAGTAGGTGGCAAATCCTTTGATGGAGCTTAAGGGATTCCGCACTTCATGGGCCACGCCAGCCGCCAGCTGGCCGACGGTGGCCAGGCGATGGCTTCGCTCCACTTCGATCTTCAGGGCTTTTTCATGACTTAAGTCCTTGAACAGGCAGATGGTGCCTGAAAGATCGTTTTCCTGGTCACGCAGGACGGCAGCGCTGATTTCAAGGGGCACACGTCGGCCGTCCGGCAGGGTGCATTCGATTTCATTTTCGATGAGATCCACACTTTTCCCCAGTTCTTCCAGGCTTTTGGCAATTTCCCGGGGAAGCAAAGAGGCTGGCAGGTCTCCGGTGAGATTCTGGTCCAGGGAGAGGATGCTTTTCGCCACATGGTTCAGGCTGACGATGGTGTTGGTATTGTCCATGGCGATCAGGCCCACGGGCATGTTTTCCACCACGGCGTTGGAAAAAATCCTGATTTTCGAAAGGGCGTTCCGGGTGATGCGGTAACCCTGGAACATGAAAAGAAAGATGATGCCGCTGATGCCTGTGAGAAGGAGAACAAGCCCGGTGATGATGGCGTTCTTGAAATAGATTTTCCGAACCTCGTCCACGGATTTCATGTCAAGCCCCACGACAATGATTTTGTCCGGGGCCGTGATGTTGAGAATCCGGCTTTTATTGAGGGTGTGGTTGAAGATGGAAAAAACGGAGCCGAATTGGGGCAGGCCGGTGGGTGAGAATTTCCGGAAGACCACAAAGGTCCGTTTTCCTTCGGGAGAAACCACGATCTGTTTGAACAGAGTGTTGGAGTCGGCGATTTTCCCAAGGTCCAGCTTTTTGTTATTGCTGAACAGGTTCAGCATCACGCCGGTATACATGTAATTGCTGTGGGCGATGATGGTCCCGTTGATATCCGCCACGAGAAGGTATGCGATGTCCGGCTGCTGGGCTGTTTCGTACAGAAGTTTCTGGAGCTGGCGCGTTTCTCCCGGCCCGTCGAGAAGAACCGAGCGCGTGCTGGCCTCGAAGGACCGGATCAGCGCCCCGCCTTTTTCACTGAGCAGGGTTTCCGTGTGCCGTTCCTGGATTCGGATGTTATTCACGGTGATGAAAGCGAAAATCGGTGTCAGAATCAGAAGGGTTCCGACAAAGATCAGCGCGGGCACTTCATTCCAGAATCGGGTGGTTTGTTTGATTCGTTTCAACATATGACCGTATTAAATAAGCAAAAAAGATGCCCTTATCCCAATAAGGTTTTCTATCAGGTCTGGGGCTGTTTCACGGGGCTGCACGCCACCTTGAAACGGTGTGAAGCAAGAGGTCCGCGAAAAAGTGGGTACAATATATCCAGCTGGATACCGTTACGCAAGGGCTATCTGGATATAAAATACCCGCATTCGGCTTGACACCTGTTGGGAAAAAATGAAGAAGGGGAATGGGGAAGGACTGATTTGATATTTAGTATCATAAAAACAAGTTGATACGTTTAATCTGCGTATGGAAATTCCAAATGGCACACCGATTGCAATCTTGTGTTTCCGACGACACGAACCTCTGATCTTTAAAAACAGATCGCAGAACAGCAACAAGAAAACGGTAATTTTTTCAATCTCCTCTCCTCCAACTGGGGATTTGCCGGGATCGGGCTTTTTAACGGCAGCCCGGTCCCGGCAGCCCTGGACGGTTTTTAGGAAAAAACGCCGTCAAAGCCATGCGACAGGGCTTTGGAGCGAAAGCATAAACGAGCATTTTTTCATCCTCTCCTTTCAAACGGGCACTCTAAGCCGGGAATCCTTTGCGCTTAAATCCTTAAGCCTTCCCGGCTTAACCCGTCCGGAGAAGGAGATGAAACCCACTCGACCCACACGCGGCAGGGTTTGCCGCCATGTATAACAAAGGCTTTGTCCCGGAAAGGGCAAGGCCTTTTTTTTTGATTTCAAAACAGCCCCAAAGAATGATAAAGGGTTTCATGGAAAAACAGTTGGGCAATGGGTCGTGTTTCGGGTTTCCCACAGTCATGGATAAAATGTACCCATGTGTATCTTTTTGTCTTGTGTGTATGGATAAAAAATATCCATATGGGCTGGATCGACCTTTCTTTTGAATTTGACCGCGCTTTACGAACATTACAATAACAAGTGATTATGGATCACGCTTGTCGGTCTGTCGAAGCAGGAAGGCCTGTTGGTGTAGTATGGCACAGGCTTTGCTAATGGAAACAGCCGAATGTTAATCATCACAATCGAGGAGCGATTATGACAACACAGAAGCACGATAGGGTGAGACTTGGTACGGCCAGACATTATGTGTTTCTTCTGGTCTTTTTTCTGGTCTGTTCATTGGGAATTGTCACGTTTTGTACGGCGGAAAAGTATGACAGGCAGGACAGGCGTGCGAAAAGTGACGGGATAACCCCTGTGTCCATGATCCCAGCCGATTTCAGCGGACTCGCGGAAAGTGTCAGCCCCGCGGTGGTCAACATCAGCACCGAAAAGACGGTGAACGGTGGCGGTCGGGTTTACAAGCACTTTTCCCAGAATCCTTTCGGGAACGATGATTCCATGAACGAACTTCTCGAACGGTTTTTCGGCGGCCAGCCCCAGCGGGAATTCAAACAGCGGAGCCTGGGTTCCGGGTTTATCATCGACAAGGAAGGCTACATCGTCACCAATAACCATGTGGTGGAAAACACCGATCAGATCAAGGTGATCCTGAAAGATGAAAAAGAGTACCAGGCCAAGATCATCGGGACGGACAAGAACACCGATCTGGCCCTGATCAAGATCGAGGCCGATGAAAAGCTGACGGTCCTTGACATGGGTGATTCGGATGACCTCAAGGTGGGTCAGTGGGTTGTGGCCATCGGGAACCCCTTTGGTTTGGGCCACACGGTGACCGCCGGGATCGTGAGCGCCAAAGGTCGTGTGATCGGGTCCGGACCCTATGATGACTTCATCCAGACAGACACGTCCATCAACCCCGGCAACAGCGGTGGGCCTCTCATCGATCTTAAAGGCCGCGTGGTGGGCATTAACACGGCCATTATTCAGAACGGCCAGGGCATCGGATTCGCCATCCCCGCCAATATGGCCAATGGCATCATCAAACAGCTTAAAGAACACGGGAACGTGACCCGGGGATGGCTGGGGGTCTCCATTCAGCCTGTCACCGAAGAAATTGCCGCCTACTACGGCCTCAAGAGCAAGAAGGGCGCTCTGGTCATGGAGGTTTTTCCCGGTGACCCCGCGGACAAGGCCGGTATCAAACCCAAGGACATCATTGTGGAATTGGATGGGAAAACGGTGGATGGCAGCCGTGATCTGACAGCCATCGTGGCCGATATCGACGTGAACCGGAAAGTGAAGGTCAAACTGATCCGCGACGGCAAGGAAGTCACCGTGGAAGTGAAAGTCGCCAAACGTGACGACAAGACGGTTGCCGGAGGAGCCCCTGTGGAAAAAGGACTGGACCTGGGACTGACTTTGACGGAAATCACCCCCGAAATCCAGAAACGTTTCAACATGAAAAGCGTTCAGGGCCTTCTCGTGGCCCGGGTCGAGCCTGGCAGCAAGGCGGCCAAGGCCGGTATCAACCGGGGGGACTTGATCGACGAGGTGAACCGCAAAACCGTAAGAACCGTGGCCGATTTTCAATCGGCGGTAACCGCTGTGAAAAAAGGCGAAACCATCACCCTGGCCATCATCAGTCCCCAGGCAGGGTTCAGGATTGTGAAGATCGAGAAATAGAATTGTTCAGGCGGACAATGTGGACGGTGGACGTGATCCGATGATTGCGTCCACCCTCGTCCACAAAGAGGGGCTTCTCTTTTAAAGTGCCTCTTTCAGTTCCCAGAGAAAGCGGCTCTTCCGGCTCCGCCTGTTCCTTCTTTCCCTGGCCGAGGTCATGAAAAGGTAGTTTTCGGCCCGTGTGAGAGCCACGTACATCAGACGCCGTTCCTCCTCGATCTCCGCTTCCGACGTCAGCGAACGCCAGTGGGGGAAAATCTCTTCCTCGAGCCCGACGATAAACGCCAAAGCGTATTCCAGGCCCTTGCTGGCATGGATCGTGGAGAGGCCCACCCCGCTTTTATCATCCTTTTCATTCTCCCTGTCCTCGTTCACCAGAACCACTTCTTCCAGATAGTCGGCCAGGGTGTCCTTGAAGGAGGCGTTGAAGACCATCTCGTCGATGTTTTCCTTCCGGCTGTCCAGTTCTTCCCGGGTTTTGCAAGTTTCACCCAGATAATCGGTGTAACCGAATTCATCCAGCACCATACGGATGGCGTCGGCTGGTTTCATGGAAGCCATGCGTTCCAGGCCCTCTAAAAGACGGCTGAGGCCGGCGTGGACTTTGGGAGCAAAGATTCGTTCCTTCACCATTTTGCGGGCCGCGTTCTGAAGGCTGGTTCCTTCGGTTCTGGATTGGGCGATTTTTTTCAGCATGGCCGGCCCGATTCCGCGTTTGGGGGTGTTGACGATCCGGTCAAACGCCACATCGTCATCGGGAAAGGTGGCGGCCAGGAGGTAGCAGTTGATGTCCAGAACCTCCATGCGTTCGAAGAAACCTTTGGAACCCATCATCCGGTAGGGGATGTTCATCCGCCGGAATTCTTTTTCGAACCACAGGGACAAAGCCTTGGTCCGATACATCACCGCCATGGCCGAGTAGGGAATGCCCATGCCCCGCATGATTTTGATTTTTTTTCCCACCCAGGCGGCTTCCTCGAATTCGTTGGGAAATTCATGGGCGGAGACCACGCCGCCTGTTTTGCTTGAAAAACAGGTTTTTTCCATCCTCCGGGCGTTGTTGCCGATCAGGTGGTTGGCCAGCTTCACAATCTCATGGGCCGACCGGTAGTTCTGCTCCAGCTTGAAGATTTTTGCGTCCGGGTACTTTTCAGGGAAAGAAAGAAAGTGATTCACGTTGCTGCCCCTGAATCCGTACACGGCCTGCCAGTCGTCACCCACGCAGAACAGGTTTCTGTGGCCGAGAAGAAGGCCGGTGATCTCTTCCTGGATATTGTTGGTGTCCTGGTACTCGTCCACAAGGACATACTGGAAAAGGTCCCGGTATTTTTTCCGGAGCGGATCGTTGTCTCTCAGAAGATTCCTGGTAAACAACAGGATGTTGTCGAAATCCAGGGAGTTTCGTTGCCTTAATTCATGCTCGTATCGGTGGAATACATCCAGGGTCATGTTTTTTTTCATCCGGGGAAGGGCCTGGAAATACTTCTCGGGATGAGCGAAATTTTTGGCTTTGGAGATATCGCTGACAAGGCCGGGAATCTGTCCTTTCTCGATGTTCAGGGCTGCGGCGATTTCCTTGAAGATCTTCTGCTGGTGATAGACAGACAGGATCTGTAAAGGTGTTTTCAAACCCAGGAGGTCGGCATGGAGTTTCAGAATGGCGTAGCAGGCACTGTGATAGGTCCTCACCCAGGGAAAGCGGTTGAGAGGAAGCCGGGTTTCCTTGACGAGCCTGGATTTCATCTCTTCCGCCGCTTTGTTGGTAAAGGTGATGGCCAGGATTCGGGAAGGGTCCATGCCTTCCCTGATCAGATGGGTGATCTTGGCCGTCAGGGTTCTGGTTTTTCCCGACCCGGCTCCGGCCACCACAAGGGCCGGGGCGCCGACATGGAGCACGGCGTTTTTCTGTTGTTCGGACAAATGCATGGATGGTTCCTGTGTTTTGCTGAGATTAATCCGGCAACGAAACCATACAGTAGGTCGGGCTTTCGCCCGACACCATTGTCGGGCGAAAGCCCGACCTACGGCCATGAGGCATGCAACCGGCAGGTCAATCTATATGACGGGTTAATCGTTTATGGTTAAAAAAACGTGGGAAACCATACGACAACAGGCAGGGTGAGGCAAGGACAAAAAAGTGCCGGCGCCCGTCCGTCAAAATGAAAACCCCGCTCCGGCAAGCCGGAACGGGGTGTGGGTCTGTCAGAGTGAACGGGCTTGAACTAGAAGCTCAAAACCAGTTCGTGGTAGAGAGAGATCACGTCATCGACCTTGGCGTTGGTGCCTTTTTTCCAGAAGTCGCCGACCATGAGGTAAGCGGCCGTGGCGTTGTACTCCAGGTTGCCGAGGAATTTCCAGCTGAGGCCCAGGTCAATTTCTGTGCCGTAGTCGTCTTTCCAGCCAGCGGGTTCTTCAGCGGCCGTGGCGTAACCCAAAATGCCGTTTACGGAGAAGTTGTCCGTGATGTCGTAGCTGCCGCCCAGGTACATCAGGTTGATACCGGCGGTGTTCATGGCGGAACCGATTTCCAGGATGTTACCGTCACCACCCAGGCTGGTGTCCAGCGAGCTGTTGTCACCGGTCAGGATGAACAGTTTTTCCCAGTCTTCGCCCTGGCCGAGGAAACCGGCGTATTCGATATCCCCGGAGAATCCGTCTTTGTCACCGCTCAAGTAGGCGTAGCCCAGTTCCATGTTGGCTTTGCCCATGGGAACTCCCGCTTCCAGCCACAGGCACATGGCGTTCACGTCTTTTTTCTCATTGGTGTTGGTCAGTGTGTTCGCAACAGCGCCATCGGCGATTGCATCGGCCTGGAGAGGGGTTGCACCTTGAGACAGGGCACCTAGGTAATTGGCTTGGTAAACAGCATCGAGGAGTCCGGGATAGGGACCTTTCAGCTGAGCTTCACCGTTGATGTAACCAAATTCCGCATTGATTTTCAACGGGCCGACTTTACCTGAGAAATAGGGGGCGAAATACATAACCTGGCCATCGATACGGGGCCTGTAGCCAGCTGCCGCGTTGCCAAAATTTGCCGCAGCACCACCTGCCGCAGCTGCAAGGGCTGGATTGGTGGGGTCTAAAGCCCAAGCGTTAAAGGCGTTATCCAGTGCGGTGATTTGCGCGTCAACAGCGGTGTTGCCGTTATCCGCAACAAAGGTGTTGTAGCTGTACAGCCCCACCAGAAGACCTGTCTTCCACTCCTTGCTCATGTAAGTGCCGGTCAGGTAGAACTTGTCGTTGTCACGGTTGGTCTCTTCGGTTTCCAGGGCTTTTTCCGCGACAGCACCGAAGATGAATTTATCGTCACCCACGGGAATGGGCAGGATGTATTCGGCCCGGTCCGTTCCGTAGTAGTTGCCGTCATCGAAGAAGTCCGTGCCCCATTTCACACCGGTTTTGCGGCCCAACTGGAACACGCCCACAGGGGAGATGATCCGCATCCAGGCATGGTCGAACTGGATGTTGTCGTCGTCTTCGCCTTCATGCTGTATGGTATTGCTGAACTGGGAGCTGAGGATTTTGTCCAGGATGTCGAAACGGGTGAAGAAGGTGATCTTGTCGTTGATTTTTGTTTCGGTGTTGATGCGGAGCTGCATTTCACGGAACGACACGGTTTCCTTGTCGTCATCGTCTGAGGCCATGTTTGGATTCAGGTTGAGAATCCCGTAGAGTGTGAAAGTCCCTGTGACCTTGGTTTCCATCGCAGCGAACGAGGGGGCGGTCATGATCAGGGCCATCAGAATGGTCGCGCCTGTCACAATAATTCTTTTCATCATCTTCTCCTTCTTCGGTTGGTATGGGTAATAAACGATAGTGTGACCTAAGTTTATTCCTTGACGTTCAATTCACGGGCGAGCAAATCCCAAAAAAAAGTGCCTGGATCCTCCTTTTGTTCGGGTTAACGGCCAGACCCCTCAATCCGGTCATGAGAGGTCTGGGGGTCATGTCATTCCAAATTCGAACGGAACGGGTGCCTCATGTAAAATTTTTTGTTTTGGTCGTGTGGTGCGTTAGATCTGGCAAACTATGTTTCAGTCTGGACTAATAAGTAATACCCTAAAGACTTCTCTGTCAAGATTTTTGTTTGAATCATCGGGCCGGAACCCAAGAAAACAGGAGCTTTTCGCGGACAGTTTCCCTGGAAGGCCTCAAAATCAGGAAACGGACCGGTTTTCGCAACCTACCCTATTGATTTCAGGCATAAAAAAATGCCGATAACAAAAAAGCCCACGGGTTCTAATGGTTTTTTCTGACTTAAACGTTTCCTACATGCGTAAGAAAAACGTATGGGAGAACAGGAGTTTCGCCGTGTCATATTATGGGCGACTTCAGGAGCGCGATGCGCCGCAATGGTTAATTTACTTAATCTTATAACTGCATCGAAAATAAAAATCAAGGAATTTGGGCTCTTTCAGGGTTGTTCAGACGATCCAAGCTGAATTTTTTCCGGAGCAGCCTGTCCCGCCATGACGTGGGGAGAGCATAGCGGATCAGGGGAAGCAGAAAGCTCTGATGCCCCAGGCGGATCAGGCGAGCGGGTTTTTCTTCCAGAAGCTGTGGCACCAGCTTTTCGGCGAATACCAGGGTCGGCGTGGCCTTGGTCTGGGAGGCCAGGGCCCGGTCTTCGATGGCCGAAGCGATGGCCGAATAGAAAGATCCCCCGTCTTTGGCCTCGGGAATCCCTTTGTGGGCTGTATTTCCAAGTTCGGATTCGATGCCCCCGGGCTGCACCGTGATCACGGAAATGTTAAAGGGCGAAAGTTCGGCCCGCAATACATCGGAAAGGGCATGGACGGCGCTCTTGCTGGCACAGTAGGCACCGGCAAAAGGGCTGGGAAGCACTCCGGAAACGCTGCCGATGTTCACGATGCGGCCGCCGCGCTTTCTGATCATGGATGGAACGAAGGCCTGGATCATGGCGAGGACGGCCACCACGTTGGTTTCAAACTGGAGCCTGACCCGGTCCAGGGGGATTTCCGCAAGGGGGCCCATGGCGATGAACCCGGCGTTGTTCACCAGGATGTCCAGGCCTCCGGCCAGGCTGTCGACTGCCTTGACAGCATCGTCGATGTCTGAAGACGAGTTCACGTCCAGAGCCAGGGTTTCCATGCCCATGGCGGCGAGGTCCTTCAATGATTCAGGGTTTCTCGCCGTGGCGAAAACACGGAGGCCATGCCGATGGAACTCAAGGGCCAGGGCCCTTCCGATGCCCGTGGAGCATCCGGTGATGAGAACGGTTTTTCGCGGATCGGACATAAAGCCTCCTTTTCAAGTGTTCGAGTCTGTCAGGTCGTGCCAACCTTTTACGCCAGATCGATCATCCGCTGAACCGAAGACAGGGCCGCGCGCCGGATGTCTTCCGGAACGGTGACCCGGCCGTCCAGGTTCTCCAGGGACCTGACGATATCTTCCAGGGTGATTTTTTTCATCTCGGCGCATTCGAGTTTCAGGGACACCGGGTAGAACCGCTTGTCCGGACAGGCCTTGGCCAGACCGTGGAGAAGACCGGTTTCCGTGCCCACGATAAACGATTGCGCGTCAGACTCCATGGCGAAACGGATCATACCCGATGTGCTGTGAATCACGTCGGCCATGGCCAGAACATCCGGGGGACATTCGGGGTGGGCCATGAACAGGGCGTCGGGGTGGGCCTTCCGGGCGGCCGTCACGTCTTCGGGTTTCACGGCGTTGTGGTAGGGACAGCACCCGTCCCAGATGTGGATGGTCTTGTCGGTACGATCCGCCGCGAACAGGGCCAGGTTCCGGTCAGGGGTCATGAGCATTTCGTGGTGATCCACGCTGTTGGCCACCTTGACCACGTTGGCCGAGGTACAGCAGATCGTGGAAAGGGCCTTGACCGCCGCCGAGCTGTTCACGTAGGTCACCACCGGCATGGGGGGGAGTTCGGACAGCCGCTGTTTCAGGGATTCGGCGGTGATCATGTCCGCCATGGGGCAGCCCGCGTCGGTGCGTGGCAGGAGCACGGTTTTGTCGGGGCACAGGATGCAGGCTGTTTCGGCCATGAAGTGCACGCCGCAGAACACGATGACCTCGGCGTCCGTTTTCGACGCCCGGATGCTGAGTTCCAGGGAGTCGCCTGTCAGGTCGGCCACATCCTGGATTTCACCGGGCTGGTAGTTGTGGGCCAGGAGTATGGCTTTTCGTTTTTTGAGAAGGTCTCTGATCTTTTGCTGCATGGTGTATCCTTACATCTTCTGGTCAAGGGGAATGACATTGGCCGTCTTCGGGACCTTGAACGAAAAGGTCGCCTCGTCGGAAAAGGGCTTGAACTGGAGGTGCTTGAACTGGATCCGCGTTTCTTCCCCGTTCATGTTGAACGAGACGATTTTCAGGATATCGTGGGTTCCGTTGTCCACGGTGAGAAAGATGTCCGTAAAGCCCATGCCCTTGTTTTTCGGCACCAGTTTCAGCCGTGTGGTGTTTTCATCGCTGGAATCGGCGATGCTCACCGCGAACTGGGTCCTGATCTGTTTTACGTCGGTCAGCACATTGGCCCCGCTGCCTTTGCCGAAAAACTCCTTGGATTTTCCGACCCAGACGTTGTTGTCCGAAGGGCTGTGGATCCAGAGGGTTTCCCCGTCGGAAATGTAGTGGAGAACTTCGGGCTTTTCGTATTCCCAGCGGAATTTTCCGGGTTTTTTGAAAAACACCCGGCCACGGGCCGTTTCCGTGACCTGAATTTCGGGCAGGGGGGATTCCTGGTAAAAATCGGCTGTAAAAGACACGGAGTCGTACCGGTTTTCGATTTTCTTCAGGATCTGGGATACTGGGGAGTTGTCTTCGGCTTTGGCCTGGCTTGTGGCGGCGGGTTTGCGTTTGCTTTTGGTTTTTTTCTTTTTCGCGGCCAGGCTGCTTTCCGGGCAGAGGGCCAGGGCGAAGATCACGAAACCGGCGATAATCAGTCGATAACTTGTGTTTTTCATGGGTTTCCTTTGTTACGCTCCAGTCAATGAAGGGTGTTGCACAAATGATTGTTTAGGTGATAGATATAAAAATTTTCAATGGGTATCAAGGGATTTGTCATCGGTGGCTCTGAGGCGGGCCAGCATCTTTGTCCGTCGGAAACAGGACTTTTAGGGGCACGGGGTCAAAAAACCTTCATGGGGTTTGATATGAAAGATTTCTTCAAAGTCACGCCGCTCGATCAGGTTCTTGCGCTGAAAAACCTGTTCGGCGTCACCTCCGTGGAAATCGTGGAGATTGAAAGTTGTCACGGACGGGTTTTGGCCACGGATGTTTTCGCGGACCGGGATCTCCCCGATTTCAGCCGGTCCACCATGGACGGATTCGCCGTGGCAGCATCTTCCACGTTCGGAGCTTCGGCATCCAGCCCGGCCTTTCTCCAGGTGAAAGGTGCGGTGGCCATGGGTGAACATCCCATGATCCGGGTGGGTCCGGGGGAAACGGTCAAAATTTCCACCGGGGGCATGCTGCCCTCTGGCGCGGACAGTGTGGTGATGGTCGAATTCACCGACATGGTGGATGACAGCTCCCTTGAAATATACAAGAGTGTGGCGCCAGGCCAGAACATCATCGAAAAGGGAGAAGATTTCGCCTCGGGCGTCCTTCTCCTTGAACGGGGAACGATCCTCCGTCCCCAGGATGTGGGGCTTCTTGCCGCATTCGGCCACAGCGATGTTCCTGTGTTCAGAAAACCCGTGGTCGCCATCGTGAGTACAGGCGATGAAATCGTACCCGTGGCCCAGGAGCCGCCTCCGGGCCATATCAGGGACATGAACACCCATACCCTTCGGGGGCTTGTCATGGAATCCGGGGCTGTCCCCCTTTCTTTCGGGATTGTGGGAGACGATGAAAATGCCCTGTATGCCGTGTGTGAAAAAGCCCTTGCAGAATCGGACATGGTGCTGATTTCAGGGGGCAGTTCCGTGGGCGCCCGGGATTACACCACCAGTATCCTCTCGTCGTTTGCCGATTCAAAAATACTTGTCCACGGGATTCCCATCAGTCCGGGCAAACCCACCATCCTGGCATCGGTGGGCGGAAAGGCCGTCTGGGGCCTCCCGGGCCATGTGGTTTCAGCCATGGTGGTCTACGACCGTGTGGTGAAACCTTTTGTCAGAGCCCTTTCCGGAGCGCGTGTTGACGACGATTTCATCCGGATTCCGGCGATTCTTTCCCGGAACGTGGCCTCGGCCCAGGGCAGGGAAGAGTATGTCCGGGTCAGGCTGACATTTGATGGAAGCGATTGGACCGCCGTTCCCGTTCTCGGGAAATCCGGGGCCATCAACACCATGGTTCTCGCAGACGGTCTGATCCGCATTCCCCTGAACACCGAAGGCCTGGAAAAAGGCAGCCGGGTCCTGGTGATGGTCCCGCCGCGCTGGTAGAGCGATATTCCCAACCTAACTGGATAACCCATCGAAAAAGGAAAACAGCATGGTCATGAAACGTAATGTCTATCTTGAAATGAAACCCATGGATGAGGCCTTAGGGATTCTCCTTGCGGCGTTTCCCGATGTCATGGAAAAACGGGAAGCCGTGGATGTGGACCAGGCAGCCGGCCGGATTCTGGCCGAGCCCGTGGTGGCGAACATCTCCTCTCCCGCCTTTCACGCCGCGGCCATGGACGGAATCGCCGTGGATGCGGAGCAGACTTTCGGGGCCAGCGAGACAAAACCCGTGACCCTTGAGATGGGCCGGACAGCTTTTGCCGTGAACACCGGGCATGTCCTGCCAAAAGGCACCAACGCGGTGATCATGATCGAGCAGGTGTTTGACAACTCTGACGGCACGGTCACCATCGAGGCCCCGGCTTTCCCCTTCCAGTATGTCCGGAAAATGGGCGAGGACATCGTGGCCACCGAGCTTCTGTTCCCCCACGGCCACCGGGTGACACCTTACTGCGTGGGCGCGATGATTTCAGGCGGCGTTTTTAAAGTCTCCGTGCTGAAAAAACCCTCTCTGCTCATTCTGCCCACCGGATCGGAACTGGTGAATTTCAGGGATGTGGAAGCCAGCAGCCTGGAGCCGGGTAAAACCCTGGATTCCAACGCCTATGTTCTCAAAGGTCTGGCCGTGGAATGCGGGGCCACCGCCGAACGCCACCCGATCCTGGTGGACGACCATGATTTGATCTGCGACGCCCTGGACCGGGCCAGCCGGGACGACCGTTACGACATCATTCTTATGGTGGGGGGATCTTCCGCAGGATCGGAGGATTACGCCCGGGCCGCCATCGAGGAACAAGGCGAGGTCCTGGTTCACGGGGTGACCATGATGCCAGGGAAACCGCTGCTGTTCGGGCGGGTCAACGGCAAACCCGTGTTCGGTATTCCCGGGTACCCCGTGTCCGCCATCATGGCCTTCGAACAGTTCGTCAGCCCGCTGATATACCAGATGCTGGGCGCTCCGCTGATCCGGCGCCAGACCATCGACGTGATTCCCACCCGGAACATCAACTCCAAACTGGGCCTTGAAGAATTCGTCCGGGTGAAAATCGGCAAGGTGGGCGACCGCATGGTGGCCACACCCCTTCCCGGAGGCGCCGGTTCCATCACCTCGCTGACCCAGGCCCACGGCATCATCCGGATACCGGAACACGTGGAAGGGATCCGAAGCCATGACACGGTGCGGGCCGAGATCCTCAAACCCCTTCCCCTGATCGAGAACACGGTGGTGATCGTGGGCAGCCATGACAACACCCTGGATGTGCTGGCCGACCAGATCAGGACCGGCAGGGACCACGGAGGCATCACCGTGTCGTCCAGTCATGTGGGCAGCCTCGGCGGTCTGATGGCTCTTAAAAAGGGATTCTGCCATCTGGCCGGTTCCCATCTGCTGGACGAGGAAGACGGCTCGTACAATCTGTCCTACATCAAAAAACACCTGCCGGACACGCCGGTGAAGGTGGTGAACCTCGTCATGAGAGATCAGGGTCTGATCGTTCCCAAGGGCAATCCCAAAGGTATCCGGGACATCGGGGACCTGGTTCGGGACGACATCCGTTTCATCAACCGGCAGAAAGGTTCGGGAACACGGATTCTCCTGGATTTCAGGCTGAAGGAACTGAATCTCGACGGCAAAGCCATTGACGGCTACGACCTTGAAGAGTATACACACATGTCTGTGGCCGCCGCCGTTCTTTCAGGCGCCGCCGATGTGGGACTGGGCATCTACGCCGCCGCCAAAGCCCTTGACCTGGATTTTATTCCCGTGGTCACGGAACAGTATGATCTTGTCATCGGCGGGATGTATTATCAGTCCAGAAATATCCAGGTTCTGTGCGACACCATCAACAGCCGGGAGTTCAAAAACCGGGTCGAAGCACTTGGCGGCTACAGTACAGTCAAAACAGGTTCCGTGATTTTATAACGACGACGGGAAAAGCTAACCCAGGGAGACAGGAATGGACGCAAAGATATTCAGGGAATACGACATCCGGGGAATCGCCGGAAAGGAGCTGGACGAAAACGACGTGACACGGATCGGAAAGGCGCTGGGCACCTTTCTCCTTGATCAGGGCCGGTCGAAACTGGTGGTAGGGCGGGACTGCCGGATCACCTCGGACCGTTACGCGGAAAAACTGATCGAAGGGCTTCTGTCCACCGGTTGTGACGTGGTGGATATCGGGGTCTGTCCCACGCCCGTCCTGTATTTTTCCATTCAGCATTTCGCCAAGGAAGGCGGCGTGATGGTCACGGCCAGCCACAACCCTCCCGAGTACAACGGTTTCAAGATGTGCAGCGGAACGGATTCCATCCACGGCGAAGATATAAGGGCCCTTTACCGGATGATTGAAGCCGGAAAGTTCAGATCCGGCCGTGGAAACCTTGAACAGGCCGATGCCGTGACACCCTACAAAACCTATCTTTATGAAAACATCTGCATCGCCAAACCCCTGGCCATTGGCGTGGACGCGGGCAACGGCACGTCGGGACCTGTGGCCGTTCCCGTGTTGAAGCACCTGGGCTGCACGGTGCACGATCTTTACTGCGACATGGACGGCACCTTTCCCAACCATGAGGCCGACCCCACGGTGGCGGCGAACCTTGTCGATTTGATCGCCCTGGTGAAAGAGAAGAAGCTCGATGCGGGTATCGGTTACGACGGTGACGGAGACAGAATCGGCGTGGTGGACGAAAACGGCCGCATCGTCTACGGCGACCAGTTGATGATCGTGTTCGCCCGGGAGATCCTCTCACGAAAACCCGGCGCCACGTTTATCTCCGAAGTGAAATGCTCCAAGACCATGTACGACGACATCCGGAAACACGGAGGCCGGGCCCTGATGTGGAAAACGGGCCACTCCCTGATCAAGAAGAAGATGAAAGAGGAAAAGGCGGCCCTGGCCGGAGAGATGAGCGGCCACATCTTTTTCGCGGACAGGTACCTGGGTTACGATGACGCCCTTTACGCGACGCTACGGCTGATGGAAATCCTGGCGGATACGGGGAAAACCATGAGTCAGCTTCTCGCGGATGTTCCCGCGACATTTAACACCCCGGAAATCCGGGTGGACTGCCCCGACGAGGTGAAATTCCAGGTGGTTGCAAAAATCACCGACCATTTCAAGGCCCTTCACGAGGTGATCGACATCGACGGGGTGCGTGTCCTTTTCGATGACGGCTGGGGACTTGTCCGGGCCTCCAACACCCAGCCGGCCCTTGTTCTGCGCTTCGAGGCCATGAGCGAAAAACGCCTTGGCGAGATCAGGACTTACGTGGAATCCGCTTTAGCCCGGGTGATCGCCGATTCGTGATACTCCGCGATACCATCCTTTGGGGGAACGCCAGGCTGGGCCCGGCGTTCCCCACCGTCCGCGACTCTTTCTTGAAATCCTTCATTACGAATATCCCGGGGGCCATCCCCAGTGTTTTGTTTTTTAACGTTTTATCGGCCATAATTATATTTTATTTAAAAATAGAATGTTACGATAATTTCTTCGAAAATCCCCGCTGATTTTCTGATTACGAAAATTTTTTCTTGCTTTTTAAATATCGATGGTATACTGATTTTCCATAGTGCCTTAGTAAGGAATTATCAAACACACGTGCTAATGCCTTGAGGACTATGTCTTGATCCAAGTGATCTCCGCTGGTTACCAAGACCGCTAATACTTTTTTGAACACACCATTTGGCCATTGGAAACGATGTTCGTACGTCGTGAGGACGGCTTCGTGTATTCCAATGTCAAAATGTCAAGGCAGTGCCCGGCGACGGGATAAACAAAGTCATTGTTACACAAGGAGGAGTGGGTTTGGCAGAAGGAACAGTAAAATGGTTTAGCGACAAAAAAGGCTATGGTTTTATCGAGCAGGAAGATGGCACCGACGTTTTCGTTCACCACACATCCATTGACATGCCCGGTTTCCGGACGCTCGCCGAAGGCGAACGCGTTGCATTCGAAATTGAAACAAGCACCCGGGGCTCTTCCGCGAAAAACGTCATCAAACTCTAGGCGTTGTTCCAGGCTCGTGTCCCACGAAAACACGAAAACCCCGTCCGGTCACCGGCGGGGTTTATCTTTTGTCATGTCCGCATCACGTCCGTTTGAACGCCTTTTCAAGACTGGCCATGCTGTAGCGGGTCCAGGTGGGTCTGCCATGGGGACAGAACGACGGGGTGTGGCAACCGTCGAGCTGGACAAGGAGCTGCCGGATCTGGGCTTCGGAAAGAACCTGGTTCGCCCGGATGGCCCCATGGCAGGCCATGACGATCAGGCATTCGTCCAGGGCCTGTTCGAGCAGCCGTGACGAACCGGCGATCACCAGTTTTTCCGCGATGTCCGTCACCAGCCTTACCACCGATCCCTGGGACAGAAGGGCCGGCACGGCTTTCACCACAAAGCAGTTCTGGCCGAAAGGCTCGATGTCAAGGCCCATTTCCAAAAGACCCCCCAAAGCTTTTTCCAGAGCTTCCGCTTCCCTGAATCCCAGTTCCACCGTTTCCGGGAGAAGAAGGGCCTGGGAGGCTGTCGGGCCTTTTCCGGCTTTGATGGATTCAAACACGATCCGTTCGTGGGCCGCGTGCTGGTCGATGATGATCAGGCCGTCAGCGGATTCGCAGAGGATGTAGGTGGCCCGGAGCTGGCCCACCACGCGAAGCTCCCTGAAAAAAGAGGATGCCGGACCTTGGTCTGGTGCCTTGTCCGGTTCTTCGCCGGCCGATGGAAGCGTCCGGCTGACCGGAAGCCTGAAACGGTCGGTGTCGTCGCGTGAAACCGCCGGGCTGACCGGCCGGGGTTCGTCTGTTACAGGCTGGGAAGGGACGCTGAACGAACCGGACCTGTCCCGGATCACCGACGGCGTGGGAGGAGGAGCCGCGCCGGGATCGTCAAAAAGGTCGGTCTGGAGGGTGGCCTTGTGGCTGATACGGTCCGGGATGGAAAATGGCGGGGCCGGTTTCCGTGACAGGGATTCCGACCTCCAGGTTTTCTCCCGCCGGACCAGGGCCTTTTCCACCGCCGTCTTGACCCGTGCATAGATTTTTCCATGTTCGGCGAAACGCACCTCGTGTTTGGTGGGGTGGACGTTCACATCCACCTGGTCGCAGGGCAGGGTGAGGAACAGGACGGCCACGGGGTAACGCTGCTTCATCAGCCGGTTGCCGTAAGCGTCCAGAAGGGCGTGGACCAGGCTCCTGTCCCTGACGTAACGGCCGTTGACATAAAGGAAGAGCTTCTGGTTACCTCCACGGGTGACATCCGGTGACGAGATCAGGCCTTTCACGTTCAGGATGTCGTCCTCGTGGTCCACGGGGATCAGGCTGTTTCTGAACTCCTGGCCGAGAATGTCCACGGCCCTGTCGTAGAATCCCGTGGCGCTCGGCCAGCTTTTCACCGCTTTTCCGTTGTGGCTGACCTTGAACTGGACCTGGGGCCAGCCCAGGGCGATGCAGGCCAGGGTGTCCAGGATATGGGCCATTTCCGTGGCCGTGGTTTTCAGGAATTTCCGCCGGGCCGGGGTGTTGAAGAACAGCTGCTCCACGGTGATCATGGTGCCCCGGGGTGCGCCGGCTTCGGCCACCTTCCTGATTTTGCCTCCTTCCATGTGGATCAGGGTGGCGGCGTCGGAGTTTTTGTCACGGCTGACCAGGGTGAACCGGGACACGGAGGCGATGCTGGGAAGGGCTTCCCCCCGGAAACCCAGGGTTCGAATGGAGAAAAGGTCCTTGTTTTCGTAGAGCTTGCTGGTGGCGTAACGTTCGATGCTCAAAAGGGCGTCGTCCCGGGACATGCCCGAGCCGTTGTCGGAAATCCGGATCAGGTTTTTCCCCCCGTTTTCCACTTCGATCAGGATCTGGGTGCTGCCCGCGTCCAGGGCGTTTTCCACCAGTTCCTTGACCACGGAGAAAGGCCTTTCCACCACTTCGCCCGCGGCGATCTGGTTGGAAAGGATTTCCGGGAGGATACGGACCTTGGTCATGGAATCCCGCTATTTTTTCTCGGTGTAGAACCGGAAGAGAAAATCGGAATCCTTGGGGGCGAGGTTGAACCGCATACCGGCCTCGTCAATGAGCTGGATCAGCTTTTTGTCGGTTTTGTCCTTTTGCATTTCATCGATCCAGGTGATGGCTTTTTTCAGGTTGTTGCCTTCGGGCATGATGGTGGTCATGGGTCTCCTCTTAGAGTTTCGGTCGTTTCAGGTGAAAATCCGTGGCCTGCTCGAAGCTGTATCCGGCTTTCAAAACGGTGGCTTCGTCGAAATGGCGGCCCATGAGATGGAGTCCCACGGGCAGGTTGTCTCTCGTGAAACCGCAGGGGACGCTCAGGGCCGGAATCCCGGCCAGGTTGGCCGGAATGGTGAAGATATCCGCAAGGTACATCTTGAGGGGATCATCGGCGTTTTCACCGAGGGCTGCGGCCGGTGACGGAGACACGGGTGACAGCAGGAGATCGCAGGACTCAAAGGCTTTCTTGAAATCGTCGATGATCAGGGTCCGGACCTGGGACGCTTTTTTGTAGTAAGCGTCGTAGTAACCGGAGGACAGGGCGTAAGTTCCGATGATGATCCGCCGTTTCACCTCCAGGCCGAATCCCTGGGACCGGGATTTCTGGTACATGTCGAGAAGGTCGGCCGCGTCACTGGCCCTGAGGCCGTATTTGACCCCGTCGTAGCGGGCCAGGTTGGAGCTGGCTTCCGACGGGGCGATGACGTAGTAGGCCGCCACGGCGTAGGAGGTGTGGGGCAGGCTGACGTCCACGAATTCGGCGCCCAGGGATTTCAGGGTCTCCATGGCTTTAGCCACGGCCTGCCTCACATCCTCGTCGATGCCCTCGGTGTGGAAGTACTCTTTGGGAATGCCGATTTTCATGCCCTTGACACCGGCGGCCAGGTTTTCCGTGAAATCCGGCGCGGCCTGGGGGGCCGAGGTGGAATCCAGGGGGTCGTGGCCGGAGATGGCGTTCATCAAAAGGGCGGCGTCGGTCACATCCTTGGCAAGGGGGCCGATCTGGTCAAGCGATGAGGCAAAGGCCACCAGCCCGTAGCGGGACACCCGGCCGTAGGTGGGCTTCAGGCCCACGATGCCGCAGTGAGACGCGGGCTGACGGATGGACCCGCCGGTGTCGCTGCCCAGGGAGCCCAGGCACATGTCGGCGGCCACCGAGGCGGCGGACCCGCCGCTGGAACCTCCGGGGTTCCGATTCGTGTCCCAAGGGTTTTTCGTGGTTTTGAACGCGGAATTTTCCGTGGTGGACCCCATGGCGAACTCGTCCATGTTGACTTTGCCGGTGAACACCGCGTTTGCCTTCTTGAGTTTTTCGATGACCGTGGCGTCGTAGGTGGGCACGAAGTTTTCCAGGATTTTCGACGCGCAAGTGGTTTTGACGCCTTCGGTTGAGATCAGGTCCTTGATGGAAAGGGGAATCCCGGTCATGGGACCGGCCTCGCCTTTCAGGATAACCTGTTCTGCCAGATCGGCCTGGGCCATGGCGTCGTCTTCGGTGAGGGTGATGTAGGCCCCGATTCCGGGTTCCACGGCACGGATACGTTCGAACACCGAGGCGGTGAGTTCACGGGCACGGATCTCTTTTTTTGCGAGACGGTCCATGGCTTCGTGGATGGTGAGCTGGTATAGAGTCATAAATCAGTCCTGTTTCTGTCAATCTTATGGAGATGCTTTGCGCTGCGGCGCGTTAACCCTGCCCGACGATTTTCGGAACCACGAAACTCCCGTCCTCGCTGGCCGGGGCGTTTTCCATGGCTTTTTCCGTTCCCGAGCCTTTGCGGGCTTTCACCTCGTCTTCCCGGAAGGCGTTGAACAGGGATAGCGCGTGGGTGGTGGGTTCCACGCCGGTGGTGTCCGCTTTTTCAAGGGTGTCCACGTAGCTCAGGATGCTTCCGATCTGGACGGCCAGTCTGTCCCTCAAGTCGTCGTCGATGGTGAGACGGGCAAGATCCGCCACTTTCATCACGTCGTCGGTGGATATGGTCATGATACTCTCCCTTTTTCTACTGTGCGATCACGAATGAGTCGAAGTTTTTGTCTTTCAGCTTTGCCATGGTTTTCTCAGCATCCGCCCTGTCTTTGTAAGAACCCACCCGGACTTTGTACCAGGGCGCGCTGTCGTTGCTTTTCACGGTGTGGGCTGAAAAACCGAGGCTTTTGAGTTTTTTCACCATGGTCTCGGCATCGGCGGCGTTTCTGAGGGCCGCCACCTGGAGACTGTATTTCTTAGGGCTTTCGTCAGCTTTTGCCGTGTCTTTGGGCTTGGTTTCCGCGTTCTTTTTATCAACCGCCGCCATTTCTTTTTTCAATTTCTCCACCGGGTCGGCCTTGGCTTTGTCTCCGGATTCAGCTTTTGTTTTCTGCGCCGTAACTTCGGCGGGTTTTTCGGCTGTGACCGCCGGGACGGTTTCCTGTTTCGCCTTTTCCTTCGCGGCCGTCCTGGGTGGTTCATCAAGCATCACGTCCGTTGTGATTTCAGGCTTGTCCACATCGTCCGGCTTGATGATCTTCAGGTTTTTCTTCACCACCTGTTTCGTCTTTTTCCGGGTCGAGGGAACCGGTGTCGCGGCCAGTTCACTGCTGGGTTCTTTGGACGCGAGGCCGTCGTAAAAGCCGAAATCCGTGGATTCGTCAGGACTGGTTTCCGGAGTCTTTACGGTTTCGGTGTTTTCTTCCGCACTCTGGGAAATACCGTTGATTTCCTGGAACAGGGCGTACTGGCCCAGGTCCACCTTGACCTGGCCACGGCCCACCAGGGTTCCCGCAAAGAAGAACACTGCGAAAAGGGCGGTGACGAGAAAGGACCAGAAGAAGAAGGCTTTTCTGCTCAGGGAGATGAACGGCTTGGTTTCCGAATGTCTGCTTTTTTCCTGGATGATCATCTTTCGACGCTCCTCAAACTGATGGAGAATAATATGGAAAAACGGTTACATACGTTCCGGGGCCGAAACCCCCAGAAGGGCCAGGCCGTTTTTGATCACTTTCTGGACCGCCAGGATCAGGTAGAGCCGTCCTGCGGACAACCGTTTGTCTTCCGTGAGAACCTTGTGCTTGTTGTAATACCCATGGAACAGGCCGGCCAGGTTCATCAAAAAGTAGGTGATCCGGTGGGGTTCCAGGTTTTTTCCTGCGATCTCGATGACTTCGGGATACCGGGCCAGGGCTTTCATCAGGGCTGTTTCCTCGGGGGCGAGAAGAAGGGCCACGGCTTCGGGATTTTTCTCCACCGCGGTGATGCCGTGTTCTTCCTCGGCTTTTTTGAGGATGCTGGATATCCTGGCATGGACGTACTGGACATAGTAGACCGGGTTGTCGTTGGACTTTTTCTTGGCCAGCTCCAGGTCGAAATCCAGGTGGCTTTCGTAGTGCCTGGACAGGAAGATGAAGCGGGCCGCGTCAGACCCCACCTCGTCGATCACGTCTTTCAGGGTTTCGTACACGCCGCCCCGGGTGGTCATGGCCACGGGTTTCCCGTCGCGCAACAGGGCCACGAGCTGGACAAGAACCACCTGGAAGGCGTCTTTGTCATGGCCCGAGGCCTCGATGCAGGCTTTCATCCGGGGGATGTAACCGTGGTGGTCGGCTCCCCAGACGTCGATGACCCGCTGGAAACCCCGTTCGAACTTGTTCCGGTGATAGGCGATGTCCGAGGCGAAATAGGTGGTCTGGCCGTTGGAGCGGACCACCACTCGGTCTTTCTCGTCGCCGTAGGCCGTGGTGTTGAACCAGAAGGCCCCGTCATTCTCGTAGATGGTTTTTTCCTGTTTCAGCTCGTCGATGGTTTTCTGGACCTTGCCCTCGTCATACAGACTCTGTTCGCTGAACCAGCGGTCGAAGGTCACCCCGAAGTTTTGCAAGTCCTGGTCGATGTCGGCAAGGATGCTGTCCGCCGCGTACCGGGCGCAGATGGCCACCCCTTCCTCCTCGGTCATGTCGAGAAGGGCGGAACCCCGCTGGGTCAGGATCTCGTCGGCCAGGTCGAAGATATAGCCGCCCTGGTAGCAGTCCTCGGGAAATTCGATGGTCCGGCCGTTTTTCTCCAGATAACGCATGTACACGGACCTTCCCAGGGTGTTGATCTGGCGGCCCGAATCGTTGATGTAGTACTCTTTCTGGACATCGTAACCGCAGAACGCCAGCAGCCGGGCCACGCTGTCGCCCACGGCGGCGCCGCGTCCGTGGCCCACGTGAAGGGGGCCGGTGGGGTTGGCGCTGACGAATTCCACCTGGGTCTTTTTGCCCTGGCCCATGTCCGACATGCCGTAGCGGGCGTCTTTTTCATGGACCTCGTCAAGAACGGGATGGTAGGCCGTGGGTTTCAGGAAGAAATTGATGAAGCCGGGACCGGCCACTTCGCTGCGCTCCAGCACGTTTTCGCTGTCGTCGATATGTTTCAGGATGATGTCGGCGATGGCTCTCGGCGCTTTTTTCTGGGCTTTGGCCATGACCATGGCCGTGTTGGCCGAGAGATCCCCTTGAGATTCCACCTTGGGCTCTTCCACCAGGATCTCCGGAAAGTCGTCTGAAATCAGTTCGCCGGCCTTGTAGGCTTTTTTGAGGGCCGAGAGCACCATCTGTCTTACGGTCTTTTTCATAGGTCGCCTTTGTCTGTCTGTTCGAATGCCGGTCCTGCCGGCTTTTTCCTTTCGGGTTTTGCTCGTGAAAAACACCATTAAATATGAATTTTTAAATTTCAAGTCAAGGGATTAGGTTCGTGGGGGAAATTTGTCTGGCTGGACGGGGGAGATGGGCGCCGGGGAATAAACCCCTGCCGATGTGTTTTTCTTCCATATCGTCATTTTTCGTGATTTGTTCTTGACAGGCGGAGTCCTGTTCGATAATCGGTTGACCTGTACCTGCAATAAGAAATTGCGGTGAATACACTCAACGTGCTTTAATCAGGAAACCATAAAACCCACAGTAAAGCCAAGAAGGCTTGGATAGGTCATCTATCCGTCTTTTTGGCTTTTTTTGTTTCCGGCGTTTGGACAAAGTCGTTAACAATCTGAAAATATTTATAATATTGAAAAAACGTAAATAAAAAGGAGATCAGGCATGGGAAGAGTGGCCATCGCGCTATGGATCATCTGGTCATGTGTTTTAAACGGACCCTGGGTTGGAGGCGCTTTCGCCGGGGAAGACGCGGAAAAAGACGCTGTGATGAAACTGGAGGATATCGTGGTGGAGGCCCGGGGCCAGCGCCGGGATATGGATATCAAACCCGAAGGCACGGTGATCGACACCGGCGAGCGAGAGGTCATCGGTGAGGCATCGAGTGTGCTTGAATACCTGAAGGCCATGGCCATCATCGATTTTCGCGGGCTGACGGACAAGACCCCGGAAGAGGACAGCGTCAGCATACGGGGATTTTCCAGCGACCGTTTCGTCACGGCCATAGATGGCCTCACCGTCCAGAAAACAGGAGGTCGCAAAGGCAGTCACATCGTGGATTACGCCCTGATGCCGGCCTTTCTCATCGACAAGGTGGAAATCCTTCCAGGACCCCATTCCGCAGTGTACGACGCCAAGGCCATCGGCGGCGTGGTGAACATGATCACCAAGGCCCCGAAAAAACACGACAGCCTGAAACCCGATGTCCATGCAAGCACCAGTTACAGCAGCGACAACACGTTGAACACCAACCTCAGCATGGCCGGGTCTGTGGATATCTTCACCTACGACCTGGGCTACCAGAAGAACAGCACAGACGGGTACCTCCGTCAGAGCGAGGCGGATATCCGGACGTTTTTCGCACGCCTTGGGGTGATCCTGCCTTTGGAAGGGCATGTGACCTTGAGCGGTTCTTACAGCACGGCCGACCGTGAAACCCCGGTGGACAACTACCCCGGCGTGACCGATGAAAACGACGTCGCGGACTACGATTCCGGCTATCCGGAAATCACGAACGGCACCAGCCTCTTCGATCCCTGGCAGAACCCCACCTGGAACAAGGAGGCCTGGGCCTACCGGCTGAACTATCAGCAGAACCTGCCCATCGGTAAACTGAGTTTCGGGGCGTATATGAGCATGGAGGACAGGGACAGGGCCTATTGGGACTGGGTGAACGCCAATAACCACAGTCTGGGCATCAAATACACCAGCAGTGTCACCACCTGGCGCCAGCACGGGGGCAAGGTCATGGACGAATACCGGTGGAACGACCGTCACACAACCATCGTGGGTTTCGACATGGCCCAGCTTTACGACGGAGAGGAGGGGCATGGCGACGAGCGTGTGGACAAGCGGGGGACGTTTCTCCAGCATACCTGGGGTCTTCTGCCCTGCCTCGATCTTCGGTTGGGTCTTCGTTACGAGGACCTGGAAATCCATGTGAGCAACAATCCGGCCACCCAGATTTCAGACCGGGGCGAGTGGATCGTCAGGCGCTGGGACGAGTTCATTCCCAAATCCTTCCTCACCTGGAACATGGATGTCCTGGGAGACGTTTTCCGTGACACCAGCCTTTCGGCAGGGGTGAGCCGGATCTGGCACGCCCCGGACAGCCACGGCGACTACAACCCCCAGGGGCGTCCCACCGGGGCCTGGCTCGACCCGGAGCACGGCATCGGCTATGACCTGATCTTCATGCGCCGGCTGTTCGCCGATGTGAATTTCAAGGTGGACTACTCCTATTCGGATATCGAGGACTACTTTATCCACAACAGCACGTACGCCGAATACTCGGGCGGCCCCGCGAACCCTCTGAAGTTCAGCGACTACATGATCAATCTTAAAGGCGTCCGCCGCCACGGCGTGGAAACGGAGCTGGACGGACATATCACCCGGGACTTTTCCTTTTACCTGACCCACGCTTTCCAGAAATTCGAAAACAAAGGCGATGAACCGGCGGGACGTGACGGGCTGGACAACATGGCCGAACACCGTGTCACCGCGGGTCTTCGCTACACGTTGTTCGAACGCACCACCCTGATGCTCGACTACCTGTACCAGTCCGATGAGGTGATCGAAAATTCCGATGAGCTGGACCATGACAACGATCCGGCCACCGACCCGATCATCGTCTGGTCCGAAGTGAAAAATCCATCCCACCATGTGTTTGACATCGGGGTCAAACAGAATCTGTACAAGGGTCAGGGTTTTCTCCGTGACGCCGATGTTTCGGTGTTCGTGAAAAACCTGTTCGACGAAAATTACGTGAACAGCACAGGGTATCCGGCATCTGAAAGGAGTTACGGCGTTTCGGTGTCGTTCAGCCTGTAAATGAAATCACGAAAAAATCGTTTTTTTTACCATAACCCCAAGACAAAGGAATTCATGCTTATGAAACACAGATCAAGAAAACAGGCCCTTGGCATTCTGAGCTGTCTGTTCGTCCTGGTTCTGGCTCTGGGTTGCTCCAAAACCCTCCGGACCGTTTCCGATAACCCGGTGAAAAAAGGAACGTACCATGTGGTGGGCATCGGGCCCGGTGACGCGGACCTGATCACCGAAAAGGCCAGGGACGTGATCCAGAAGGCCGACTTGGTGTTCGCTAACCGGAAAACCCGGGATAAGCTGGCAGAGGTCATCGACTTTTCGGGCAAACAGGTGGTGGAAGGTTACGGCGTTCTGTTCCGTTTCTACGGCAAGGACTGCAAAACCATCACCGACGAGCAGAAGAACAATCCCCGAAGCCGGATGAGCTGCGAAGAGTACCAGGCCAAACAGGCCGAGTATGTGGGCCGGGTGAGGGCTGCCGTGGCCCGGGGGCATAACGTGGTGCTTTTGAGCAGTGGAGACCCCACCATCTACGGCCCGGACATCTGGAACCTCAAGGAACTGGCCGATCTGTCGCCGGTTCTCGTTCCCGGCCTGAGCTCGTTCAACGCCGCCACGGCGGCCCTCAAGGTCAGCCTGGGCGAAGTGATCATCACCGCGCCGTTCAAAGGCAAAGACGGAGAGCCGGCCAAAGACAGCCTGGAAAACCTGGTGAAAAAGGACAAGGCCACGGTGGTGATCTTCATGCCCAGGGACCTTGGCGACCTGATGAGCCGCCTTCGTTCGTCCTGTGACGCGAAAACACCCATGGCCGTGGTGAGCTGCGCCGGAATCCGGGGAAAGGAAAAGACGATCCTTGGAACCGTGGGCGACATGGAAGAGAAACTGAAAAACGAAGACATGAACATGTGCCTTGTCTACGTGGGCAAGGCCCTTGAAAACGCCCAGGTGAAACACCGGCCCACGGTCACGGGCCGTACAAAGGGCAAATTCTACCTGGTGGGCGCAGGTCCCGGTGACGCGGACCTGGCCACAGTCCGGGCTCTGTCTGTCTTGAAAAAGGCGGATGTGGTGTTTGCATCGGCCAAGATCAGCGACCGTTTCACTCAAATCCTCCAGGGGAAACAGGTCATCGACGGATACGGCCGGCTGTTTCCCTTTTACGGAAAAGCATGCGCCGAGGTGACCGACGATGAGCGGAAAAACGAAAATATGAGCTGCGAAGAGTACCACAAAAAGCAGGCGGAGCTGGCTGCCATGGTGCGTCAGGCCGTGAACGAAGGCAAAACCGTGGTCATGCTGGACAGCGGCGATCCCCTGATTTACGGCCCCTGCTCCTGGACCCTGGCCGAGTTCAAGGACCTGGATACCGAGGTGGTTCCAGGTCTGAGCTGCTTCAACGCGGCCAACGCGGCATTGAAGCAGGGTGTCACCGAAGGGAAAACCTCCCACAGCGTGATCCTGGCCTCGGGCTGGACCGTGGCCGACATGGCCGAACTTCAGGGCACCATGGTGCTGTTCACCATGAGGACCGAATTCAAATCCTTTATCGACGCCCTGGCGAAACAGTATCCTTCCGACACCCCGGTGGCCATCGTGGAAAGTGCGGGCTACTCGGACAAGGAAAAGGTGATGAGGTCCACCCTGGGAACCGTCATGGCCGATACGGAAAAAACCAGGCTGCCTTTCGAGTATCTCCTGTACGTGGGGGACTTTTTGAAAGGTGACGGGAAAATGTAAAAACCCTTTGACAACGAACTGTAGGCCGGGCTTTCGCCCGGCATGGATGGTAGGCGAAAGCCCACCCTGCGATTTATGACCATGTGACACGACAAAAAAAAGGAGTAACACGACCATGAAGATAACCAGGACCTTGATCCTTCTCACCGCCAGTGTTCTTCTCCTCGGCGGAACAGCTCTGGCCCACAACGTGTGGATCAACCCCTCGAACCATTATCCCAAAGTCGGGGACACCGTGGACCTCGCCATCGCCTGGGGCCATACGTATAAAGCGAACCGTCTGGACCAGGAGATGAAACAGGGAAACCTCGCCTATATCCGCATTCAGGGGCCCGATGGAAAAGACGTGAAACCTGTCACCGTATCGGAAACCCAGTACAGGCTTAAAATCGCCAAACCCGGAGCCTATCTGGTGACGGCTGGCATCAAACCCGGGGTGTTCACCAAGACACCCGAAGGCCGGAAATGGACGGACAAACGGGGCGTGGAAAACCCCATCGCCTGCACCAGTTTCAGTATCGAGGCCAAAAGCCTGATCATCGCCGGTGGCAAAGACACGAACCTCAAGGGAAAAACAGGCCAGGGCCTGGAGGTGATCCCCCTGGTGAATCCGGAAACGGTGAAAGCCGGAGGGAAACTTAACGTCCAGGTTCTGTTCAAAAGCAAACCGGCTGAGAACGTCACGGTGAACGCCGCCTACGCCGGGTTCGGTGAGGAAGGCAAAGCCATGGACGTGGTGCCCCACAGTCCTTCCGGAGACGCGCAGCACAAAGGGCCGACGTTTCCGGCCAGCGCCGTCACCGACACCTCGGGCAAAGCCTCCCTCACATTAACGAAAAAAGGCTACTGGATGATCAGCATCAGCCACAAGACCCCTTATCCGGATAAAACCGTATGCGACGAGAACATGAACAACATGGCCTTAACCTTTGAAATCAGATAACGGCCATGGGCCGGCTTTTTATTGGCAAGGCCCACGACGAAGCATGAAAGACGTTCGGAGCGGTTTGGACCGCTGCCTTCTATCAACCTGATCGGGATGTGAACGATGAAAAACACGCTGAACGGAAACGGTCTCAGGCGGGAAATCGGTCTTTTCTCCGCCACGATTCTTGTGATCGCCAACATGGTGGGCACGGGGATCTTCACAACATCGGGCTTCATGATGTCGGAAATGGGAAGTCCCCTGATCCTTCTTCTCTGCTGGGCCGCCGGCGGGGTTTTCGCCCTGTGCGGAGCCCTGTGCTACGGCGAACTTGGGGCCAGGTTTCCCAGGGCAGGCGGGGAATACGTTTTTCTCACCGAATGTTTCGGCCGGCCCCTGGGGTTTCTGAGCGGCTGGATTTCCCTGGTGGTGGGGTTCTCGGCCCCCATCGCCGCGGCGTCCATGGCTTTTGCCGTGTATCTCTTCAAGGTGCTGGACCTTCCTTCGGGCGGTGTTTTATTCAAATTTGGGATGCTGAACCTTGGGCCGTCGGGTCTTCTGGCCATTGCCGTGATCGTCCTGATCTCAGTGGTCCACTACCACAGTCTGCGGGTGGGCAGCCGGGTCCAGAACGCCCTCACAATGTTCAAGATCGGTCTTGTGCTCGTGTTCATCGTCGCCGGTTTCGCCTTTGGCCAGGGGTCGTTCGAACATTTTCACTTGGCCGTGGAAAACGCGGCCCCTGTGTCCGCGGGGACCTTCGCCGTGTCCCTGATTTTCGTGAGCTTCGCTTTCAGCGGATGGAACGCCGCCGCCTATCTGGGGTCTGAAATCGTGAATCCACGGCGCAACATTCCCCTGGCCCTTTTCTGGGGAACCCTGGCCGTGACCCTGGCCTATCTGCTATTGAACGTGGTGTACATCTACGCCCTGGCCCCCTCGGCCATGGTGAACGTGATGGACATCGGGGCCGTGGCGGCCGTGTCCCTGTTCGGAAAACCCGCGAGCCGGGTGTTCAGCGCCGCCGTGGGCCTGGGACTTCTTTCCGTGATCAGCGCCATGATCATGACAGGGCCGAGGATCTATTACGCCATGAGCAGGGACGGTGTTTTCTTCAACGTCTTCGGACAGTTGAACAGCCGGCGCAGGACACCGGCCTCTTCGATTTTTCTCCAGGCCGCCATCGCCGTCGCCATGGTTCTCACGGCATCCTTCGACACATTGTTGATCTACATCGGATTCACCCTCAGCCTGTTCGCCATGCTGACGGTGGCGGGTCTGATGCGTCTCCGGTTCACGGAGCCCAAAACCGACATTTCCTGCAGAACCTTCGGTTATCCGGTGACGCCTCTGGTGTTCATCATGGGCAACCTGTGGATCATCGTCTTTTCCATCAAAAGCAGGCCGGTGACCGCCTTTGCCGGGTTGTGCACCATCTTCGCCGGGGCGTTGATTTATTATGTCATTCAAAGAAAACAGAACGCCCCCGAGAATCTGTCGGAGGCCGAAACCTTGGGAGGTATCGGGCTCGCACCGGAAACCGAGATCGCGCAATGAAAGGAACTGTATCATGACCAGGATTTCCAGACGTTTGATCGTGTCCGCCCTGTGGACCGTTGTTATTCTGACCTTTTCCTTACCTCCCAAAGGGGCCATGGCCCATGGGACTTACGGCCAGATCAAAACGGCCCAGGGCTGGATGGTCCAGGCTTTTTACGATGACGGGGAGGTCATGTCCTACACGGAAACCCGTGTTTTTTCCGGCAAGGACAGCGCCCCGGCCCAGACAGGACGCACCGACCGGAACGGCCGGTTTCTGTTTTATCCGGACAAGCCGGGAACCTGGAAAGTGGTGGTGGAAGACGAGATGGGCCATGCCGTGGTTCTCGAGGCGGACATCCCGTCCATCGAGGCTTCGAGTGTGACCATTTCCGGGGGTGATCCGGGGGCCCTGCCCGAAAGGCAGGGGAAAACAGGCGGTGTCCTGGCCGGGGTCGGGGTCATCAGTCTTGCGTTCAGTCTTTATTTCTGGGTGTCGGCACGAAAAGCTTTGAAGCAGAAGGGCAGGGGAGAGAAGCCCGTTTCACTTTGATTGTTTTGTTGAATGATAGCCATTGAATGGACGGTGAGATAGCGAATTCGATAGCGATACCGAAACCGATTCCGATGGTGGGAGATTTTTATGTCTTTTGACAGAAATTTTTCACGGGATTGGCGGAGGAACTGCGAAACATAGGTGTTGACAGGCTCCGGGCCTTTGGTATACGACTTGAAACAACCACAGGCCGGAGCCTGCTTTTATCACCGCATTCTTTTTAACGACGAAAACCCTAAGCCACGAAGGCCAACTGTATCAGGAAGATACCGCCGTTCCGTGGTTTTTTTGTTTCTGGAGGCTCACATGATAAAAAGCTTGAAAAAAGGCGCAGTTCGCCGTCTGGCCCTGGTTGTTACCTCTCTTTTTTTTGCCGTTCCAGCCTTTGCCCATTTCGGCATGGTGATTCCGTCCGACAGCATGGTCATGCAGGACGAAAACAGAAATCTCAAAATCGAGGCGTCCTTTTCCCATCCGTTTGAAATGGTGGGCATGGAGCTGGTCAAACCCAAAGCGTTTTTTGTGGTGAGAGAAGGCAAGAAGGCTGACGCTCTCGGCTATCTGAAGCAGACGAAAGTCATGGGGCACTCGGCCTGGAAGTTGAACTATCCGGTCAAGATGCCCGGCATCCACACGTTCTGCATGGAGCCTCAGCCCTATTTCGAACCGGCGGAAGACTGCTACATCATCCATTACACCAAAACCGTGGTGGCCGCCTTTGGAGACGATGAAGGCTGGGACAGGGAAATCGGTCTCAAGACGGAAATTGTGCCCCTTTCCAAACCTTTCGGACTTTACGCCGGGAACGTGTTCCAGGGCATCGTGAAGGTGGATGGAAAACCAAGGCCTTACGCAGTCGTGGAAATCGAGTACTACAACAGGGATAAAAAGGCCAAAGCCCCCAGTGACTACATGGTGGCCCAGACGGTGAAGGCCGATGCAAACGGCGTGTTTACCTATGCGGCTCCCCGTTCAGGCTGGTGGGGTTTCGCGGCCCTGACCACGTCGGATAAAAAAATGAAAAAAGGCGGGGAAGACAAGGACGTGGAACTGGGCGCCGTGATCTGGGTCCATTTCGAAGACTGGAAACAGCAGCGGTAAGGGAGGCGTCATGCACATATCCGAGGGCGTTCTCCGGCCCGAGATCCTGGCCGGAACGGCGGTGTTGACGGCAGGGTTCGTGGCTCTGGGACTGAGGCGCATCGAAGACCGGGAGATCCCGGCCATGGGCATCCTGTCCGCCGCGTTTTTCGTGGCGTCCCTGGTTCATGTCCCGGCCGGTCCGGTGTCCGTCCATCTTGTGTTGAACGGGCTCCTGGGGATGCTCCTGGGTTTCCGGGCCTTTCCTTCGATCCTGATCGCCCTGTTTCTCCAGGCCCTGATGTTCCAGTTCGGGGGGCTCACCTCGCTTGGGGCAAACACTCTGAATATGGGGCTTCCGGCCTTTGTCTGCTACCTGGCCCTGGGCTGGGCCAGAAAGCCTGAAACAGGAACCAGGGCGGCGGCCACGGCGGGATTCCTCTGCGGTTTTTTGTCTGTTTTGCTTTCAGGCCTCATGGTGGGAACCACCCTGGCCCTGAACGGAGAGGCTTTTATTCCGGCCGCCAAGGTGGTGGTGATCGCCCATTTCCCCGTGATGGTGATCGAGGGTTTTCTCACCTCGTCCTGTCTTGTGTTTATTAAAAAGGTGAAACCGGAGATGCTGGCCGGTTCGTGACGATGACAACAGATCCGGGTCGGCGGACCGCCGGCCTGTCATATAGGAAACCATCATGACGTCTTTGATATCCAGAAAAATGTTCGTCTGTGTGCCGGTTCTGGCACTTGTTCTCTTGCTTGCCCCTGTAAGGGTTATGGCCCACAAGGTGATGGTGTTCGGCTACGTGGAGGATGGCAAGGTCAAAACCATCAGCAAGTTCAACGGTGGAAAAAAAGTCCAGGGAGGAAAGATCCGGGTTTTCGATGAGGACGGCCGGGAACTGCTCCAGGGTGTGACCGATGAAAACGGAGAGTTCGCCTTCGATATCCCGTCGAAGAAGGGGTTGAAAATTGAACTGGAGGCCGCCATGGGCCACAAAAACGTGAGCCTCATTCCGGCGGACCAGCTGGTTGTGGCCGGTGCGTCGCCTGTTGGCGAATCCCGGTCCGAATCGGGAGTTGAAGCCACGCCGGAATTCCCTCCGGTTGAACCTGCGGCAGAACAAAACCCGTCAGATTCCGACATCCGGAGCCCGGGAGATCTGGAGGTGGCTGTGGAAGCGGTGCTGGACCGGAAAGTCATGCCTGTTCTCCAGATGATGGCGGAAAAGGAAGACAAGCCGCGTGTGGCCGACATTCTGGGCGGATTGGGTTACATTGTGGGGCTTGTGGGAATCGCCCTTTACATGAAAAGCCGGAAAGAGGGGTGAGCATGCTGAACGGCGATGTGGGGGACCCGGCGTCACCCATGGCAGGGTTTGATCCCAGGCTCAAGGTGGTGAGCCTGGCAATGTTTTCCATTCTGGTGGCCGTGTGCCACCAATGGACAGCCCTTGTCTCTTCGGGCATTCTGGCCCTGATCCTGGTGGCCATGTCCGGAATAACTCTGATGGACACCTTGAAACGACTGGTTCCCGTGAACACCATGGTGCTGTTTCTCTGGGTTTTTCTGCCTTTCAGCGTGAAAGGGCAGGGGCTTTACGTCCTGGGGCCTCTGACGGCCAGCCGGGAAGGGGTGGAGCTGGCCCTCCAGATCACCTTGAAGGCCAACGTGATGATGCTGATGTTCATCTCCTTTGCCGCCACTACGCCGGTGATGACGGCCGGGCAGGCCCTGGACCGCCTCGGGCTTCCCTACAAACTGGTCCATCTTTTCTTTTTCACCTACAGGTACATTCATGTGATATACAGCGAGTACAACACCTTGAGGACCGCCATGACGGTTCGGGGGTTCGTGCCCAGAACCTCGGTCCATACCTACAGATCCTACGCCTACCTGGTGGGGATGCTGCTTGTCCGGAGTTCGGACAGGGCCGAGCGGGTTTACCGGGCCATGATCTGCCGCGGTTTCAACGGCAGGTTCTACAGCCTGAGGGAATTTTCCATGAACAGGAAGGACAGGGTCATGTTTGCGGTGATCTGTCTGTGGATGCTGGCGACAGGATGGATGGAATGGATGAAAACGGGGTTCTGATCGAACTGCAAGACGTGGTGTACAGCTATGCGGGAGGGAATGGTCCTGTCCTCGATCACGTGGATTTCACCCTCCACGAATCGGAACGCTTGGGTCTCATCGGTCCCAACGGCAGCGGAAAGACCACCCTTTTTCATCTCATCATGGGGCTGGTGAAACCTTCGGGAGGAACCATCCGGGTGTTTGGAAAAACCATGGAAAAGGAAGCGGATTTCGTCATGGCCCGGCGGGGTATCGGTTTTCTGTTCCAGGATTCGGACGACCAGCTTTTCTGTCCCACAGTGCTGGAAGACGTGGCGTTCGGGCCCCTGAACATGGGAAAAACCTTCAGCGAGGCCCGGGACATCGCCCGTAAAACCCTGGCGGACGTGGGTCTTACAGGATTCGAGCAGCGGATCACCGGCAAGCTGTCTGGAGGAGAAAAACGTCTTGTGGCCCTGGCCTCGGTTCTTGCCATGGAGCCTAAAGCCCTTCTGCTGGACGAACCGACCACGGGGCTGGACGAGGCCACGAAAGCCCGGCTGATGACCATTCTGAAAGAGCTGGACAAACCCATGGTCGTGATTTCCCATGAGTACGATTTTCTGGCGAAAACCGCCACATCCCTGTGCTCGATGAAACAGGGCCGGTTGATCAAGGACAGCGGTCTTCATTTCCACCATCACATCCACGCCCATGTCCATGGAGACGACCCCCACAAACATGAATAAAAAAACCCGGATGGCCTTGGGGCGGATCCGGGTTTTTTATTCAGTTTAAGAAAAAAGGACCATCAATCGTCGAAATCGTCGGAGATGTCATCTTCGTCTTCGAGAAGCTGGTCGATTTCCGCCAGTTCCTTTTCATCCACCACCAGATCCACAGGCAGAGAACCCTTGTTGAGCAAGGCATCGTTGTCGTTGCATTCGATGGTGACCTTGTCCTTGGGGGAATCGCCGAACATGTCGATGATGCCGTTGGCCACTTTTTCGGCGAAGAAGTTCGGGGGGTACATGTTGTTGCTTCTGAACAGGTCGATCAGTTTTCGTTTGCCTTCGCCGATGGCAGCCGTGACGCGGTCCATGTCCAGCTTTTCCTCGAAAAGCATGGCGAATTTACCCGGTTCGGTTTCGGCGAGTTCTCTGATGATGAAAACGTTGTCTTTTTTTTCAAGAACATATTTCTGTTCCATGGTTTGTTCTCCCGGAGAATGGAATTCTGTGTTTTAAATGACCGCCGAAAAATGACGGGTTATCGTATAACCCGCTAATAATATCCGAAAACATGGTCTTGTCAATACCAGGGGTTCAATTATTTCCCGGCAGCGTGAAAAAACCAGAAAATATATTGACCATTTCCCAATCAGATGGTAATTAACGTTCACTGAAAAACGGAGGAGTGGCCGAGTGGCTTAAGGCGGCGGTCTTGAAAACCGTTGAGTGTCAAAGCTCCGTGGGTTCAAATCCTACCTCCTCCGCCATCAGAAAATCATTTGTTGTGGAGAAATGGCCGAGAGGCTGAAGGCGCGCCCCTGCTAAGGGCGTATGGGGTGACACTCATCGAGAGTTCGAATCTCTCTTTCTCCGCCATGATTTTCTGGAAAAAAGCCGTTCCGACCTGTCGGGCGGCTTTTCTTTTTCATATCATTCCCCGATTCCCCATCAATTCTTGATTTATCCGATTCAAAGCCCTTATACTTATGGGTGTATTTGGCTTTTGCCGGACAGGTTTGGATTTCCATGCCCCTGGCGAACCCCCGGGAATTGATCCGTCAAACCTGCACCCCGGTCTGATGGATACGATACAACGACAGGAGATCTATGTTTTCCATCAATGGCATTACCTTTATCGTCGGGATTCTTCTGCTGATCGGAACGGCGTCGAGCAAGTTCGCCTCCCGGCTGGGTATGCCCGTGCTCGTTCTTTTTCTCGCCGTGGGCATGCTCGCGGGTTCCGAGGGAATCGGCGGCATCGCTTTCGAGAACTACGGATTCGCCAACAGTCTGGGCAGTGTGGCCCTGGCTCTGATCCTTTTTGACGGCGGTCTCAGGACCTCCTTTGCGGCGGTTGTTTCCGCATGGCGTCCCGCCCTTTCCCTTTCCACCATAGGCGTTCTTGTCACGTCCATGCTGACGGGGTTGGCTGCGGCCTGGGTCCTCGAGCTGCCCCTTCTCCACGGAATGCTGCTGGGCAGTATCGTCGGCTCCACCGACGCGGCGGCTGTTTTTTCCATTCTTCGCTCCAGCGGCCTCAAACTTCCGGAACGGCTGACCGCCACCCTGGAAGTGGAAAGCGGGTCCAACGATCCCATGGCCATTTTTCTCACCGTGGGCCTGATCGGCGTGATCACCGGAACAGCCGGCTCGGCGGGTAAGCTTCTGGTCCTGTTTCTCCTCCAGTTCGGCGTGGGGTCCGTCATCGGCATCGGCATGGGATACGTCGGGGCCTGGCTGGTCAACAGAAGCAACCTGGACCATCCCGGTCTTTACCCCATTCTCGCGTTGTCCATCGGGCTTCTGACTTTCGGACTCACGGCCCTTGCCGGGGGCAGCGGCTTTCTCGCCGTCTACCTTGCGGGCATCATGTTCAACCACAAGCTCAGTGTTTTCAGGCGGGGTATTTTCCTGTTCCACGACGCCGGGGCCTGGCTCAGCCAGATCGTCCTTTTTGTGATGCTCGGCCTTTTGAGTTTCCCCAGCCGGCTGTTGTCCGTGGCCCTGGAAGGCCTTCTCATCGCCCTGGTTCTGATTTTCGTGGCGCGGCCTCTGGCTGTGGCGGTGTCCTCGTTTCCTTTTCGCTTCAATCCCCGGGAACTGACCTTTCTGTCCTGGGTGGGTCTCAAGGGGGCCGTTCCCATCACCCTGGCCACCTTTCCCCTGCTGGCCGGGGTAGAGGGCAGTGAACTGATGTTCAACGTGGTGTTTTTCGTGGTGCTGGTTTCCGCGGTGACCCAGGGCTGGTCCCTCTCCCTGGTGGCCCGCTGGTTGAAAATCGGCCAGCCCCTGGACTCCACCACGCCTCTGTCGGTTGAAATCAACGCCCTCAGGCATGTGGATGGGGAAATTGTGGAATACGTGGTCGCTCCATCGTCCCGGGTGGCGAACCAGACCCTCAGCGACCTGGCCCTTCCTTACGGTGTGGTGGTGACACTGGTGGTGAGGGAAAAGGATGTGGTGATTCCCCGGGGATTCACGGTGTTCCAGCCAGGAGACCATGTGTTCATCGCCATGCGGACCCGGCTGAAACCCCTGATGGACTGCCTGTTCGACTCCTGCGTCCAGCCTCCCAGGCTGACACGGGGTTACACCTTGAGGTTCCAGGGGGATAGTTCCCTTGGCCAGCTTCAACGGTTCCTGGGTTTTCCCGAAACCCCGGAATCCTTCGAATCGGCCCGGTCCCTGGTGGGCGCAGCAGATGAAAAAAGTCCCGTTCGTGTGGGGGGATTTGTCCTGGAGCTCGATGAACCGTCGGACCAGGTCCTTCTGATCTGGGAGGGAAACCCGGAGTCAGGGATGATCTACCCCTGCGCCTGCCACAGGAATCCTGCGGGTTAATCGCCGGTTCTCTACCCTTGCTCTTCGAGAAAACTGTCGATGTTGGCCCGGAGCCCCGGTGCGATATCGTTCAGATGCTGGTGGACAAACGATTGGAAAAAAAGGAACAAGGCCGGCTCCAGGGTTTTGAGGGCCAGGGTTTCCCGCCTGAGATCGATGCAGAACAGCATCACGTATTCGAGCCAGAGATCCTGGTCCAGCGGGGTTTCACGATGCGAAAGGCGTGACAGGAGAGCCATGGCCTGGGCCAGCTTGATCCGCCGGCCCTGTTCCCGGTAGGCCGGAACATCTTCCATGGCGTCGTTCAGCAGGTACACGGCGTTCTTGAAACTCCGGACCTGATCCTCGGAAGGATCAAGGCCGGAGGCCCTTTCAAGAAGCTGGAGTACATTTCTGATCTCGCCTGGAAGATGCTTTGTCACGTCCGTCAGATCCCGGTCTTATGAAATTCCAGATAGGTGTAGATCGACGATTCACGGTCTTTCAGCCTGGCGATGACCTCCATGTACTCCGCCATGGAGGGGATTCGCCCAAGTACGGCGATCACCGCCGCCAGTTCAGCCGAGGCCAGGAAAACCCGGGTCTTGTCGCCCATGCGGTCCGGGAAATTCCGGGTGGAGGTGGACACCACCGTGCTGCCCGTGGCGGTCCGTGCCTGGTTGCCCATGCACAGGGAGCAGCCGGGGATCTCGATCCGTGCGCCGGCTTTGCCGTAAACACTGTAAAGTCCTTCGGCCTTGAGTTGATCCGCGTCCATCCGTGTGGGCGGGGTGAGCCAGGTCTTGGTGGGCAGGAAGCCGTCAAAATTCTGGAACAAGGCGGCCGCGGCCCTGAAATGGCCGATGTTGGTCATGCAGGAACCGATGAACACCTCGTCCACCTTCTCTCCGGCCACTTCGGACAGGAGTTTCACGTCGTCCGGATCGTTGGGGCAGGCCAGGATCGGTTCTTTGATGTCGTCCATGCAGATCTCGATGACGGCGGCGTATTCGGCGTCAGGGTCCGCTTTCAGGAGATCCGGTTTTTCGATCCAACGCTCCATGGCGGCGATGCGCCTCTCCAGGGTCTCCCCGGTTTTGTACCCTTTGACGATCATGTCTTTCAGAAGGACGATGTTGGATTTCAGATAGCTGGCGACCTGGGCCGGATCCAGGCTGAAGGTGGACGCGGCGGCGGACCGTTCCGCCGAGGCGTCGGTGAACTCGAAGGCCTGTTCCACCGTGACGTTTTCAAGGCCCTGGATTTCCAGAATCCGTCCTGAAAAGATGTTTTTCTTGCCTTCTTTTTTCACCGTGAGCAGGCCTTTTTGAATGGCCACGTAAGGAATGGCGTTCACCAGATCCCGGAGCGTGATGCCGGGCTGGAGGGTCCCTGAAAACCGGACCAGCACCGATTCGGGCATGTCCAGGGGCATGGAGCCGATGGCGGCGGCGAAGGCCACCAGGCCGGAACCTGCGGGAAAGCTGATGCCGATGGGGAACCGGGTGTGGGAGTCGCCTCCGGTGCCCACGGTGTCGGGCAGCACCATGCGGTTCAGCCAGGGATGGATTACCCCGTCACCCGGCTTCAGGACCACGCCGCCCCGTTCACCGAAAAAGTCCGGCATGGTGCGGTGCATCTCGATGTCGACTTTTTTCGGATAGGCTGCGGTGTGGCAGAAAGACTGCATCACCAGATCCGCGGAAAACTCCAGGCAGGCCAGTTCTTTCAGCTCGTCCCGGGTCATGGGGCCGGTGGTGTCCTGGGAACCCACGGTGGTCATGGCCGGCTCGCAGTAGGCGTGGGGGCGGACTCCGGGAAGACCGCAGGCCCGGCCCACCATTTTCTGGGCCAGGGTGTAACCTTTGCCCGTGTCCTGGGGCTGGACAGGTGTTTTGAACACCGTGGACGGGGCGAGGCCCAGGGCTTCGCGGACCTTGGCGCAGAGGGTCCGGCCGATGATCAGGGGAATGCGGCCCCCGGCCCTGACCTCGTCTAAAATCACCTCGGTTTTCAGTTTGAAGGAGGTGAGGGGGTTTGTTTCTCCGGTCCGGGTGATCTGGCCTGTGGCCGTGTGGATGGTGATCACGTCGCCGGTCTTGAAGCCGGTGACATCGCATTCAATGGGCAGGGCTCCGGCATCTTCCAGGGTATTGAAAAAGATCGGGGCGATTTTTCCGCCGATGACCACGCCGCCCTGGCGTTTGTTGGGGACAAAGGGGATGTCGTCCCCCACATGCCAGAGCACCGAGTTGGTGCCGGATTTACGGGAGGAACCGGTACCCACCACATCGCCGACAAAGGCGATGGGATGACCTTTTTTCCGGAGTTCCGCCAGGGTCTCCAGAGGGTGGTCCATCCTTTTCTTCAGCATGGACAGGGCGTGGAGGGGGATGTCCGGACGGCTCCAGGCTTCGGAAGCCGGGCTTAGGTCGTCGGTGTTGATCTCGCCGTCCACCTTGAACACGGTGAGGGTGAGGGTTTCGGGAAGCGGCCGCCTCCCGGTGAACCAGGTGGCCTGGACCCAGTTGTCCAGAACCTCTGCGGCAAAGGCGTTTGTTTTGGACAAGGCGATGATATCCTTCAAGCTGTCGAGGACAAGCAGGGTGTTTGACAGGGCTTTGACCGCGGCAGGGGCCAGCTCCGGGACCTCGAGAAAAGAAACCAGTGGCCTGACGTTGTAACCGCCCAGCATGGTTCCCAGAAGGGCCACAGCTTGTTCCGCCGTGAACAGAGGGGACTTTGTCCGGCCCATGGCGATGCTTTCCAGAAGTTCGGCCTTGACCCTGGCCGCCGGGTCCACTCCGGGGGGGATGCGGTTCATCACCAGGTCCCGGATCAGGTCTTCCTGGCCCTTGGGCGGGTTCTCCACCAGCGGTATCAGATCTTCCACCTGGGTTTTTTCCAGGGGTTTGGGGGGCAGGTTCTGGCTTTTCCGTTCATCCACGTGTTTCAGGTACTCGTTCAGCATAACAGGGGCGTCTCCGTCATGAAAAGTCCCTGGCGCCAAAACGCCTGGGACGGTTGTCATCATTATAATAATATAAAAAGGCCCTGGCGGGAAAAAGCCGTCCGAAGCCGGCCGGTGGGTCAAGGGCCGGGTAAAAGGCTCCGGAGACGGGTGCTTTCCGGGCTTCAGGCGCTGAGAGGATAATAAAAACAGGGATTAAAATCAATACGAACTTTTCCGGAACTTTTGCATTTGACCGGTGAGGACGCATGGTGTATGGTGCCCTGATCTATTTTTTAACAGTATTTTTCGTTACAGTATGGGGCAGACATGAATCAGGAACGTTTCAAAGACATATTCAACGATGAGACTTTAAACAAGCTTCTTCCCGAATCCCGTTCGAACGAGTTTTTCGAGGCGCTTTACGGAGACGCGGAAGAGGGAGCCTACGATATCCGGCTGGCCTTCGTGAAAGCCGATGATAAAAACCTGGAGTTCGAACTCCAGCTCCACCAGAGACCGGGCAAGTGTCTGGCCTGCAATCTCACCTACGGCCTTCCTGAGGTGTTCAAACGGCATCCCCTGATCAACCTGAACGGGATCGTCAAGGAAATCGAAAATCTGGCGGGTGGTGATTTGAAAATTGCCGAGTGGAAACTCGGGCGCACCAAGGAAAGGACCCGTCAGCTTCATACCCTTCCCCTGATTCTCTCCAGGCAATCCTGACGCCTCAGGGGAGAATCGGCGTTGCAGGACCGGGCGGTGGCCAAACGTGGGGCCCCGCCTTCACGACCCCGTCAATCCTCCCTGATCACACCGGGGCATTCCTCCGCCACCTCTTCGGGCCTGTCCTTGTAATAGGGCCAGAAAGGGAAGGTGCGGCACTGTTCCGGGCGTGTCCCGTATATCGCGCATCCGTTTTTTTCCTGGTCATAAAAAACACAGGCGTAATTGTTCTTGATTTTCAGCTCCCTGATGGAGAACCGGTAGCCGACTTTTTTCAGGTAGACCCGGATGAAGGTTTCGGTTTCCATGGAAAGCCCGGCGGCGATGGTTTCGATTTCCTGGAGGTTGACCCAGATGTTGCCGCTTTCACCGTTGCAGCACCGGCCTTTGCATGTATCGCATGCCCGGGAATCGAAGCGGTAGGGGTAGGCTTCCCGGGTAAGAATCATTTCAGTTCACCGGCAAAGGTGTTCAAAATGTCACGGGCTTTGTCGAAGTTGTAAAGGTTCACCTCCCGTTCGAGCTCGACGAGAAGGGCGCCGGCTTCGCTGCCGTCCAAGGAGTTGCCGAAGAGGGTTTTCAGTCGATGAAAATGGGTCGATGTTTCCACGGGATCGGCTTCCCGGAGACTGCTGTCCAGGGTTTTCATCAGGTCGACGATGTCTTCGTGACTGTCAGAGATGATTCGGTCCGCCTCCCCCTTGCTTTTCCTGGGCGGCAGGCCCGAGGATTGGGGAGATATGGCCAGGCGGATGGACTCGAAAACCTGGTTGATTTTGTCTTCCACGGTGTTCAGGGCCATCAGGGTCTTGAAAATGTTCTGTTCCGTGCAGGCGTCTTCCAGGGCGGCAGCGGCCAGTTTCAGGTCGTTGGCCGAGATGTTGGCGGCCACACCCTTGAGGCTGTGGGCCTCGATCCTGGCTTTGTCGTAGTCCTTCGCCTCCACCATGGACCGGAAGTGGGTGGTGAAGTGATGGTAGTTTTCACGGAACCGGTTGAGCACGGCGTTGAGAACGTCCCAGGAGCCGCCCAGACGGTCCAGGGCCTCGGTGATGTCAAGACCCGGCAGGGTGTAAGCATACCCGCTGTTGACCTTGTCTTTCAGAACCAGGGACAGGTTTTTCAGGTGGGACACGTTTCTCCGGATGGCGGTAAAAAGATGCGCTTTTTCAATGGGCTTGGGAATGTAGTCGTTCATGCCCGCCTCCAGGCAGCGTTCCTTGTCTCCGTACATGGCGTGGGCTGTCATGGCGATGATGGGCAGGTCGGCGAGCTTCAGGTTTTTCCGTATGATTTTCGTGGCTTCGATTCCGTCCATCACAGGCATCTGAACGTCCATGAGCACGGCGTCGTAGAAGGTGCTCTTGAGTTTTTCCACCGCTTCCCGTCCGTTTTCCGCCCGGTCCACGATAATCCCCGCTGAGCTTAGAATCTCCATGGCCACCATCTGGTTGATGGGGTTGTCCTCAACCAGGAGAATCCGGGTATTGGCGAAGTCTTCGGGAAACATCCGGTTGGACATGTTTTTGTCAGCCCGGTTCATGGTGTAGCCGAACAGTTCCATGATGGTGTCGAACAGGACCGACTGCTTGATGGGCTTCAGCAGAAAATGCCCGCAGCCGATGTTCTTCGCCCTCTGGATTTCCAGTTCCCGGCCGTAGGCGCTGATAATGATGATGGGGGGCGGATTGCCCCTGGGGTTTTCCTTGATGATGTGGGCTGTGTCGATTCCGTCCATGCCGGGGAGTTTCACGTCCATGAGGATCAGCGAGAAGGGGCTGTCGCTGTCCAGGGCGTTTTCGTACTTGATCAGGGCCGCTTCGGCGTTGGCGGCCACCTGGGTGTTGAAACCGAAAGAGTCCAGGTAACGTTTGAGCACGATGGCGGTGGACATGTTGTCTTCGACCACCAGGACTTTGGAGTCTTTGAGGGCGGGCGGAAGTTCGGTCTCCTCGCGTTTTTGCGCCAGTCCTGTCTTGAACACGGCGGTGAAAAAGAAGGTGCTGCCCACCCCGGGTTCGCTGGTGACCCAGATCTCGCCGTCCATGAGTCCTACGATGTTCTTGCAGATCGCAAGGCCCAGACCCGTTCCCCCGAATTTACGGGTCATGGAGTCGTCGCCCTGCTCAAAGGCGTCGAACAGGGAGTTCAGGGAGATCTCCGGAATGCCGATGCCCGTGTCCTTGATGCTGAAAAGGAGCTTGGTGCTTTCCTCGGAACCGGAGAGCTTCTTCACCGTCAGGCAGATTTCTCCCCGGCTGGTGAACTTGAAGGCGTTGGACAGAAGGTTGGTGATCACCTGACGGAGTCTTAAGGGGTCCGAGATCAGTTCCCGGGGGACATCCGGGTCGATGTCCACCACCAGCTCGATGTCCTTGGACATGCATTTTTCGAGAAAAAGATCGGTGACCGCGTCGATCAGTTCGTGGAGGAAGAAGGGGATGTACTCGAAATCCAGCTTGCCCGCGTCCATCTTGGAAAAATCCAGGATGTCGTTGATCAGCTGGAGCAGGGACTTGGACGAAGATCGGACCACGGAAAGATACTCGCTCTGCTTGCGGGTCAGTTCCGTGCTCATGATCAGGTCGCTCATGCCGATGATGGCGTTCATCGGCGTCCTGATTTCGTGGCTCATGTTGGCCAGGAAGGTGCTTTTGGCCTCGTTGGCGGCCAACGCTTCCGTTGCCGCGCTTTCCGCCTTTTTCTTGGCGATTTCCAGCTCTTTGTTGGCGCTTGCCAGGTCCTGGTTGGCTTTTCCCAGGTCACGGTTCACCTTGGCCAGACTCCGGTTCGCCTCTTCAAGCTGGAAGGTTCTTTCCTTGACGATTTCCTCCAGATGGGCCCTGTGCCGCATCAGTTCCTTGTTCTGGCGGTTGATTTTCGCCTCGGCCCTCTTCTGGTCCGTGATGTCGGTGATCATGGAGAGGATCCCCGGCTTTCCGTTGATGGAAATAGGGGTTTCGGAAATGATCACGTTGATGATTTCCCCGTTGGCCCTCAGGAGTTCGGCCTCGAACTGGCTGGGAACCTTCTTTCCGCTCATGTATTCGTTCTGTCGCCGCTGCATCTGCCGTTTTCCCAGCATGGAGTTGGGAAAGAAGTCCAGCATCTTTTTGTTGTAGAACTCCTCTTCCGTGTACCCGCTGATCCGGATGATGGCCTTGTTGGCGTAGACCGGCTGATCGGAAACACGGACCACGATCCCGTCATTGGCGTTTTCGACCAGGGTTTTGTATTTTTCGTCCGATTCACGCAGGGCCACCAGAGCCCTGTTGTTTTCCTCCAGGATGTACTTGAATTTTTCACCGATTCCGAAAGACAGGACGAGAACCAGCAGGCAGGACCCGATCTGGATGCCCGAATCCGCCAGAAAACTGCAGTCGATCAAGCCGAAGGAGCGCAAGACGGAAAGCAGGCAGCCCATGATGAACACACCCCAGGCCAGGACATAGAGCCGGGCGCTTGGAGCCCGTTTGATGAACAGTTTGACACCTGTGCCGAGAAGGGTGAGGATGATGACGGCCACATAGATCGTCGTGATCTGGACCATGATGTGGTAACCGATGAGAAAAGCTCCGGCCAGAAGGGGGTAAAGCCCCAGGTGGAGGCCGTGCAGAAACCGGTCGGCTTTGGGGTACTCCGACTCCAGGACGAGAAAGGACCGGGTGAACTGAATGCCCCAGATTCCGGGGAAGATCATGAAAAGAATGTAGGCTATGTTGGTGAACCGGGGGCTTCCGGGCCAGAGAAGCTGGTAGGCCAGGCCTGAGTGGATCAGGGAGTGGAACGAGATGCACACGGCGAACAGCATCATGTATAGATGGCAGATATCCCGGGTGGAAAGATAGATGAACACGTTGTAGAAGGCCATGGCCAGCATGATGCCGTAGAACATCCATTTGAGGGGAATGGTGGACGAGGCCTCCCGGCTGAAGGCGGAGGGGGACCAGGCGGTCAGGGGGATGGACACCGATCCTTTGGACTGGGCTCTCAGGAAGTACCGGTGATGCCCGGGAGGTGTTTTCAAAGGAAATACAATGTTCTGGTAGTTGGCGGGCCAGTCCTTGAAAGGCCTCTGGTCACCGGCTTTGAGCACGGTGAAACCCCTCCCGTCCGGACTTTTCATGTAGAGATCGAGTTCGTCCAGAAGGGGATAGGTGCATTCCAGGAGCCAGTCCACAGAGCCCGGGCCAGGATTGTGCACGGTGAATGTCAACCAGTAGGGCGACGACGAGTAGCCGAAAGACGGCCTCCGGCCTTTCACCAGGGTGAATTGCCCTGTTTTTTCGGCCGCCTCCTTGATGGTCATGGTTTTATCTTTGTCTTTGAGCCATGAAAGACGGGGGCCCAGGACAGTCCGTGAAAAGGTTTGGTCAAGGACGAGGGATTCTGTATCGGCAACACATGTGGTTGACAGAACGAGGACGACGGGAATCACCCAGCTCAGAAAAAAAGCATGAACGGCCCGGAGACGATGGATGCCCGTCACAGTCATGAAAGACCCTATAGGTAAAAGATTAAGGACACGTATTCTTTGATTGATCCGTTTTGAACATAATGGATCGTCCATGGAGTGTCAAGGGCAAATATAACCTTGTATTATTTAGGGTTTACCGGTCTTTCTTCAAGCAAAAGACCATGTTTTTTCGGAAGCCCGGGACATTTTATGATCAGGGACGTTCACGATGTGTATGGGTGTTTCGTCATTAAACACCGGATCATCATGCTATCTGTCTGTTTATAAAGGAGTCTGGCTTAAGCGGCTGGGATCCCGGTACGCAATTTGCTGTTCTTGCAGAAAAAAAACTGGAGATTCATCTTTTTTTTGTGGTATCCGTTAAACGTAACACGAGGGGGTTCATATGCTTTCTTTTCTGCCCGGGCCGGTGAGGGCCCTGATTTCATTTCTTCTTTACCTGGTCAACACGCTTTTCTGGATCGGACCCCTTTTGGTGGTTTCGCTTCTCAAGCTTTTGATTCCGTTCAAATTCTGGCAGTATGTCTCAAGGCTGGTCATCGATTTTATCGCCACATGCTGGGTTGATTTCAACAACTTCAACCTCTGGCTTGTCCACAACCCAAAGATCGAGGCCACGGGTCTCGACAAGCTGGAAAACGGAAAATGGTATGTGGTGGTTTCCAACCACCAGTCCTGGGTCGATATCCTGATTCTCCAGAAGCTGCTGCTCCGGCGGATTCCGTTCCTGAAATTCTTTCTGAAACAGGAACTGATCTGGGTTCCCCTCATGGGGCTTGCCTGGTGGGCCCTGGATTTCCCGTTCATGAAACGTTACTCCAGCAGTTTCGTCAAGAAAAATCCCCATCTCAAAGGCAAGGATATCGAGATCACCCGCAAGGCCTGCTCCAAATTCCAGACCATTCCCGTGTCCATCGTCAACTTCATGGAAGGGACCCGTTTCACACCCCGGAAACACCAGCGGCAGAACAGCCCGTTCAACCACCTTCTCAGGCCCAAGGCCGGTGGTATCGCCTTTGTGCTGAGTTCCATGGGCAACATGATCACGGGCATCGTCAACGTGACCATCGCCTATCCCCAGGGTCCCAAGACGTTCTGGCAGTATCTCTGCGGCGAGGTCAAGGAGGTGAAGGTCAATGTGGAGGTGATTCCCGTGAGCGACGAGATCATCGGTGACTACTACGAGGATGAGACATTCCGTGAACGGTTCCAGAACTGGGTGAATGAATTGTGGGTCAACAAGGACAGGAAGCTGGCCAGCATGCTGGCCAACGAATCCTGATCGCAGCGTTTGGGTTGAGTGAAGGTTTTATCGGGGGCGCCATGTTGCGCCCCCTTTTTTTGGATCAGAAGAAATACCGGACGCCGATGCCGCCGTCCAGGTTCAGGTCCGTGTCGGGTGACAGCTCAAGAACAGGGACAAGCTCGGCGAAAAATTCCACGGGGTACTTGTCCACCTCGAAGACGGCTCCCAGGGCGAAACGCACCCCGACCATGTTGTCGTGCTTCTTGTCCTTGAACACCAGGCCCGGTCCGAAATAACCGCCGAAATCGCCTCCTCCCGTCTGGGGAAAGATGTTCCACAGGTGGAACAGGTAGTCCGCGTGGACAGAGAACCGGTCGAAGCCAATGGCCGCGTCGATGGCGTTGTCCTTGTCGATCCAGTACTTTCCGCTGATCCCCGTAGGATCTCCCAGAATGATACCCACGCCGATGGAGCCCGCTTCCGCCGCAAAGGTCAAGGTGGGCATGGCCAGTAAGCAGAGCATGATCAACAGTTTTTTCATTGCAGTCCCTCCATGGTAAACATGTTAAATTCCTGTTTGACGGTTGTTGCACATCACAGCTCGTTCCATGACTGAGCAAAAACGCCGAGATCTTACCTCCAAAGGCGCGCAAAATCAAGGGCAAGGTGGGATTAGTGATTATCCTTGACCCCGCTCATCTCCGCCTTGACAAAAAGGCGGTCTGGGGTAAAATCGTTCAAGACGTTGAATTTAAAATGCTAAGGACGAACCGTGATGCCGGGGAACATCTTTCCAGAAAATTCCTGAAAAACCGGGAGGAGACCATGACACGACCCATACTCAGAATTCTGGTGATCGACACGGACCGGGAAAGGCTCGCCCGGATTTCGGACAGGATCGTAACCTCGGCCGATAATTTCGAACGGCCGGACATCGTCATCGAGGTGGTGGAAGCCCCGTCGGCAAGCGAAGCCCTTGAGCGGATCGAGTCGGACGGGGAAATCCAGGCCGTGATTTTCAGCTGGGACGCGGAACGGAGAAGGGGAGACCATAACCGTCCCGGGCCGAAACAGCCTGTCAGCAACACGGACTTTATCGACAGGATCAAGAAAATCCGTGTCAGCCTGCCCATCTACGTCCTGGGAGACGAGCGCATCGGTCTTGACATCGTCAACGAGTCGGAGGATATCGAGGCCTTTTTTTTCAGGGACGACATCCTCAGCGATCCCGAGTCCATTCTCGGGTACATCCTGAACGATTTCGACGACCGGGCCCAGACCCCGTTCTGGACCGCCTACAAAAAATACGTGACGGAAAACAACGATTCCTGGCATACCCCGGGTCACAGCGGCGGGGCGAGTTTCCGGCACAGCCCTTACATCCATGATTTTTACCAGTTTTACGGCAGGAACGTTTTTGCCGGAGACCTGTCGGTTTCCGTGGATTCCCTGGGTTCGCTTTCCGAGGGAAGCCACATGATAGGGAAAGCCCAGGAGGCGGCGGCCTACACCTTCGAAGTGACCAAGACCTATTTTGTGACCAACGGGTCCAGCACGTCCAACAAGATCATTCTCCAGACCGTGCTTCGGGAAAACGACACGGTGATCGTGGACAGGAACTGCCATAAATCGGTGCATTACGGTCTGATCCAGGCCAGGGCCAACCCGGTTTACCTGAACAGCATCCTGAATCCGGATTTCGGCATATTCGCCCCGCCCTGCCTTTCCGAAATCCGTCAGGCCATCGAGGACAATCCGGGGGCCAGACTGTTGATCCTCACAGGCTGCACCTACGAGGGGCTGCTCATCGACCTCCGGCAGGTGGTGGACCTGGCCCACGCCCGGGGCATGAAGGTGTTCATCGACGAGGCCTGGTTCGCTTACGCCCAGTTCCATCCCCGGTTCAGGCCCTATTCGGCCATTCATTCAGGCGCCGATTACGTCACCCATTCGGCCCACAAGGTGGTGTCGGCCTTTTCCCAGGCATCGTACATCCATGTGAACGACCCGGACTTCGACCCGGATTTCTTCCATGAAATCTACAGCATCTACTCCAGCACCTCCCCCAAGTACCAGATCATCTCGTCCCTGGATATCTGCCGCAAACAGCTCGAAATGGAAGGGTACCGGATCATCAACGACCTTCTCGGCCATGTGGAGGTTCTGAAAGAACACATGGCCGGTTTCCGCCATGTGCGGATTCTGGGAAGCCGGGATTTCAGCCGGGCCTTTTCCCACTTCGAAACGGACAACATGGGCCACGATCCCCTGAAAATCCTGATCGACGTGTCGGGCCTGGACTATTCCACCCAGGAGATCCATCGTTACCTTCTCGATGAAATCGGGCTTGAAATTGAAAAGTTCACCCATGCCACCATCCTGGTGCTCCTGACCTTCGGGGGCACCAGGTCCAAGGTCATCCGGCTGTACAACGCCTTGAAAAAACTCGATCAAAAGCGTGTGGCCCTTCCTGTGAGCAAACACAGGAGGCGGCTTCCCGACATGATTCCCAAAATTCGTCTCCAGTGCCGGCCGGACCAGGCGTTTTTCGGACCCCGGGAGTCGGTGGACCTGGAAAACAGCGCGGGCCGGATCTCGTCGGGTCTGGTGACTCCCTATCCGCCGGGCATTCCCCTTCTGGTCCCTGGGCAACTCATCGAAAAAGCCCACATCGACTACCTCAAGGCCCTGGGCCACCAGAAGCTGAACATCCAGGGAACCTATGACGGGGAGATTTACGTGCTGAAGGAGCCGCTCTGACATTGTGTTTCTCCCGCATATCGGGTAAGAAGGTTCAAACTTTCAAGAGAGGAGACAGGCATGGATTCAAGCAGGATAGAAAAGGAGATGGCCGCGGTTACGGCGTTTCTTGACGCTCTTGGACTGACCCGCCGCGAGGATGTCAACACAGAGGCCTATTGGCAGGATGTCCACGACGACATCGGCAGGGCCATCGGCAGGCCCCTGAACGACTGGGAGCTTTCCGACCCCATGAGCGAGACCGTGGTGGATCTTTTCTTTTCCACGCCGGGCATCGCCAGGAAATTCCTGACGGTTGACCTGCCCCGGCTGACCCAGCTTCTCGTGACCCTGGATACCCTCGGAGGTTTTCCGAAAAATCTGAAAACCGTGGCCGAGATCGGGGGAGGTCCCGGGATCGTCAGTCTGTGGCTTGCCAAAAAAAATCCCGAAGTCCGGTTCACGGTCTACGACCAGTCGGAAAACGCCCTGGCCGTGGGTCGTTCCTGGGCCCGCACCCTGGGTGTCACCAACGTCCATTATCAACGGGCGGTTTACCGGGACTTGGGCACAGAAACTCCGGAGTTTCCTTTTGATCTGGTCCTTGGTCTTGGAGCCCTGAATCTCCAGCTCAGTCTGTCCGAACCTCATCTTTGCGCCGATGTGGACCCGGCAGGCCTGGAAACGCCCGTCACCCGAAGCGCCATGGAGTTCGCCAAAGCCTGCCGGAACCTTCTCACCAGTTCAGGGGTCCTGTATTTTTCCCAGGGAAGTTTCAACGACCTGGGGCTTCTGGGTCTTTTCCACGCCTTCCGTGAAAACGGCCTGGGGCTGGACTGGCGTCACACTTACGCTGTGGGAGAAGGGGACGGGGCCGGTTTTTCCCTCAAGGCGATCCATCTTTTCCTTGCACCCGGCCAGCGTTCCGTTTTCAGTGACGCCCGTGAAGACCTGAGGGTTTTCCTGTTCTCGTCGAAAATGGCCCGTTTCGCCGACAAGACCGTTCTTGGACACGGGGATTTTGAAAGCTGGCTTGGGCTTCTTTCAGACGGGATAAAGCTGGCGGACATCCGGGCCAGCCAGGATGACGGCCGGATCGAACGGTTCACGGTCTATGTGAAATCGGGGGTCCTGGGTTTTTTTTCAAGCCATTCCGGAGGACTGCGGTCCGGGTTCATCCACAACGCCGCATCGTTTGAATCCACCGTGGACAGGCTCATGGCCATCGTGGAAAACTACAAACAGCGGGGGGTGACCCTCACCCGCTGCGACTGGCATCCGTATTTTAAGGAACACACCTCGTCATAATCCCAGGGCTTTTTTGACCGCCTCGCGGAGACTGCTCAGCTGGTAGGGTTTCCCGAGAAAGGCCTGGGGTTGTTTTCCAAGGTCTCCGGCCATGGCGTGGGCCTGGTCGTAGCCGCTGGCCAGGATCATGGGGAGATCCGGATCGATCTGTCTCAATGCCTCCAGGGTTTCCCAGCCGCTCATGCGGGGCATGGTCAGGTCGCAGAGAACAAGACGGACAGAGTCCCTGTTTTTTTTGAAAACATCCACGGCTTCCATCCCGTCCCGGGCTTCCAGCACATCAAAACCCATTCGTTCGAGCATGGTGCGACCCAGCTGGCGGACCGAGGGTTCGTCTTCCACCAGAAGAACCGTTCCAGTGCCACGGAATTCAGCCGGTGCTGGGGCCTTGTCCGCCTGAACCAGGCACTGATCGTCGGAGACGGGAAGGAAAACACGGAACACACTGCCTTTTCCCGGTTCACTTTCAAGGGCCACCGCGCCTCCGTGGGCTTTCACCACCCCCAGCGCCACGGAAAGGCCCAGGCCGCGGCCGGTGAATTTGCTTGTAAAAAAGGGATCGAACAGCTTTTCCATGTGTTCCGGGGGAATGCCGCATCCTGTGTCCGTTACCTCGATACAGGCGTAATACGGCTTTTCGGGATGCCATTCCAGGGGATGGCGCCTGGTCTCGGGGATGTCGGCGGAAGAAACGGTTTTCACGTTCAGGCGGATAGGCCCAGGCCTGTTGCCCATGGCCTCCCAGGCGTTGGTCACCAGATTGTTCACCACCTGCTGGATCTGCGCGGGATTCCCCTCCACCACCGGTCCTAAAGGTGGCAGGTCCGGTTCCAGGGTGACGCCGTCCGGAAGGGCTTCTTTCAGGAATTCCAGGTTCCGGCGGCAGAGACCGGACAGGTCCAGGGTTTCCCTCTGGCCGAAACTCTGCCCGAGATAGGTGAGCATCAGTCCGCTGACGTCCGCCGCGCGCCGGGCCGCCTTCATGGCCTCGGTCAGGGCTGCGTCCACCTTTGCGCCACGGGGAAGGTCGCTGATGTAAAGTTCCAGGCTGCCCATGACCACGGCCAGGAGGTTGTTGTAAAGATGGGCGATGGCTCCGGCCATGCGTCCCAAACTTTCGGCTTTCTTGGCCTGGAGCAGTTTTCGTTCCAGGGCGAGCTGGGCCTCTTCCGCCTGCTTGAGCCGGGTGATGTCCCGGGCCGCCGCGAACACGCCCACGGGTTGTCTTTCCCTGTCCCGGTAGACCACCGCGTTGAAGAGGACCGGAATGGCGTTTCCGTCACGGCGGCGCAGGTTCAGCGCGTAATCCCTGACGTCGCCTTCCCTGAACGCCTTCAGGTATCCGGTTCTGGCTTTTTCCGGATCGGTGAACAGGCCGGCGAAATTTTTTCCGATGAGTTCCTCCCGGTCGCAGTCGGCGGCCTTTTCCGTGGCCAGGTTCACGTCGGTGATGGCGCCGTCAAGACCGATGGTCATCAGGGGGTCCAGGCTGACTTCGATCAGGCCCCTGTTGTAGGCGTTTGCCGCCTGGGCCACAGACTGGACCATCTTGCGTTCCTCAATTTCAGCTTTGAGGACCGTATTCCTGTTCCGGACCATCAGGGCGACGATCATGCTGGAAAGGACCAAGATCACCACCAGCATCCCGGTCACAGCCGACCTGTACTGGGTCCACAGGCTGGGAGGGCGATTGATGAACACCGTGTCAGCCGGAATGGCGTCCTGGCGGACCTTCCACTGCCGGACCTGGTTCCAGTCGAGCAGGGTCCGCACATAGGGCAAGGCGCTTCCCCCGGTGAGATCCCTGCCGTCAGACAGATCCATCACAGCCCGGGAAAGAAGCGAGCCTACGGCTTCCAGATCCACCATCCGTCCTCCGACAGCCCCGGTTCCGGCATGGGATGAGACAAGGCAGAAAACAGGAACAGGGGAGATCTGGGCGATCATGGCCGCCACGTCGTCCGGGACATAACGCCGGCCGGTGTTGTCTTCAGCCATTCTGGAATAGATGACCAGCGCGTCCGGACCCAGACCCGACACTTCTTCCATCGCGTCTTCAAGAGAGGTGTGACCTGTCACGTCCAGGGTGATCTTTTTCAGCCAGGGGGAGAGTTCCTGACGGGCCAGGGCCTCATAACGGCGGTCACTGGGGCTGGAACCGGCCACCAGCACCACGCGCTTCGTCCCGGGAAAAAGATCCAGGGCCAGTTTTAGGGTTCCTTCGAAATCATATTTCAGAGGGATCTGGACCACTTTTCGACCGGCCCTGAACAGTTCGGGACGCTCGCTGGCGAAAATCGCAAGGCAGGGGCTTTCAGGCATGAAGCCTTTGCCCTCGGTCATCAAAAAATCCAGGGCCGAATCGAAGATGGTGATGATCAGATCAAAAGTCTGGCCGGCGTATTTCCGCTGAAGAAGCTCTCTGAACAGGTGCAGGTGGTCTTTCTGCTGTAAGGATAAATCGATGTATTCATAGACGAAATCACCGGCTTTGAGGCCCGCTGCCTTTCGCCCCGCCTCGATGCCGGCCACGATGTGCTGCTGGCTGGGGAAATTGTAGTTGTAGGAAAACAGCACAAGAACCCGGGAAGGTGTATCTGCGGATGCGTCGCAGGGATCTGTTCCCCTGCCTGAAAACAGCAAAACGAAACAGAACGCGGTGATGATCGTTGTTCGCATACGGTGACCCCCTGTTTTTTAAGGGTGGCGAAAACCCATGTCTGGGGAACCATTTTGAAGTTCCATGGGTTTCAAAAAAGAGGTGAAATATCTTATCGTAAAAAAAGCAAACATTCAAATTTTAAGAAATAAACTTTTATCCGCACCGGGTACGATGCTATAGTCTGCCACGATACGCCCGTTTTTGGGCTGTCACGCCTTCTGTTCAATCCGGCCGGCGCATGCCGTGACGCCGGAATTTTCCAAGAACCAAGGATTAGGAGACACTATGGGAAAATCGAGAGTCATCAGTTGTTCATTCGCGGTATTCGCCTTGTTTTTCATCATGGCCACGGCCAGTGCCGATGTGATCATCACCCTGAAAAACGGTAAGACCCACAAGGTGAAGGTGGACCCCGGCGAGGTGGAGTCCATCACCTTCGAGGAAAAGTTTAGGGGAAGGGATCGTGACCGTTACGAAAAACCGGCCCCACCGGCGATCACCTGGGATTTTGAAACCGGGCGTTTGGACGGCTGGACAGCCACCGGCACGGCGTTCAACCGCCAGCCCACTTACGGGGACAACCCCACGGCCCGGAACAGGGGGCAGGCCTCCAACCACCAGGGCAATTACTGGATCGGAACCTACGAAGACAGACCTACGCCCCAGGACAGGGCCGGTGCAACCCAGGGCGACGGTCCCAAAGGGACCCTTACCTCCGAATCCTTCACCATCCGGCATTCCACCATCAGTTTTCTCGTGGGTGGCGGCTGTGACATGTACGTTGCCCGGGTTGAACTGGTGGTGGACGGCGTAGTTCATCGCCAGGCCACGGGAAAATGCACGGAAACCATGACCCGCGAAGAATGGAATGTGTCGAACCTGATCGGCAAGGAAGCGTCGATCCGTCTTGTGGACAACCACAGCGGAGGCTGGGGCCACATCAATTTCGACGATGTGCGGTTTTATTGACCCTGTTCCTGCTGAAAAAACACCCGTTCCGGAGTTGGGCCGGAACGGGTGAATCTTCCTGCGCCCTGCCATTCGAAACAAACCAAAAAAAACAAGCATCCCTCAGCGCCTTGTGATAGGATAACTGCCAGCTTTTTAAGCGCCGGACCTGCATGAGGAAACGCCAACGGGGCGGGGGCTCGCAGTAGAACACGTCCAGGGCGGCGCCGAAGATCCCCCACCGTAAAAGGAGCAAGCCATGAATCCCAAAGATCTCGTCGTGTTTGTCGAAGAAGAGGAAGGCCGTTACAACCGTCTTAAATTCGCCGTTTCCATCGCGGAAATGTGGAAGGCCCATGTGATCGCCACCTTTGTGGCCAGCCGCCTCGAGCTGTCTCCCCACCGGAGTTTCGCCAGGGGCGAGGGGCTGAGATCCATGATCGAAAACCACAAGGCCGATGTGGAAAGAGAGGAAGCCGAGACACGGGCGTTTTTCGAGAAACTGGTGAAAAACCGTCCGGTCACCGGCGAATGGAGGTTTTCCAACAACGAGGCCGGCGAATCCCTGATGCTCCACGCCCGTCACGCCTCCCTGGCCATCGTGGGGCCTTCGGCAAGGGTGATCGGCCCCATCACCACCCTGAGTTTGTCCGAGGACATCATCTTCGCCTCGGGCCGTCCCACCCTGATGCTGCCCACAGACTGGCCCGCCGAACGCCTTCCCAAACGCATCGTCGTGGGCTGGAACGGAGGCCGTGAAGCCACCCGGGCCATAGCGGCGGCCATGCCGTTTCTCAGGGCGGCGGAAGCGGTGTATCTGGTGGTGGTGCCGGAAAGCAAGGTCCGGAACCTTTTCGGCGAAGACCCCGGCATCGACATGTCCCGTCACCTGGCCAGGCACGGGGTTCCGGTGGTTCTCGAACAGTGCGAAGGGGAGAAGGTCCGTCAGGCCATTCTGGAAAGGGCGGCGTACCACGAGGCGGACATGCTGGTTATGGGGGCCTACAGCACCCCGAAGATCAGCGAGTACATCTTCGGCAGTGTGACCCGGACCCTGCTCGAACAGGCGGAGATTCCGCTGTTTCTGTCTCGGTAATCCTTATTTAACATCACAGGTTAAAAAGGCTTGGATCAACAGGTCCATTTCGAAGCGTATGTTGCATTCTCGTTTGGGTTGGATATCTCCCTTTTCAAATGTAATTTTGTATTTGTGATGGAGGTGCTTATGAACAACTCATTCGCCGTTAATGAAATCATGGCATGTGTTTGGTGCGGATTTGCGTTCCTGCGGAGACTCTCTGGTGAGAGAAAGTCCAACCCAAACGAGAGATGAGCTTGCGTGAAGATTTGCTTCCTCCCAAGAGTGAACGCAGGGGGTTCGATTCCCCCTCTCCGCCCATTTTTGCTAATGCTTCAAATGTGTTGCAAATCCCTTGCTCTCCGAGCGGCTACAGCGCCGCGCTTTTGAACTTGAATTATGAATCGTCCCGCATTTCTTTTCCGGTGGCTTCCCTTATTGGCCGTTCGCTGGATGAAGGGCACGTTCTGTTCACTATTCAAAAGTCCCCATCCGATTCTAAGAACCCAAAAAATTATGTTGACATAAGGCAGACATAAGCCTAAATTTAATCATGAAATATTTGAATTGGAGCCAAGAAAAAAATGAGCTGCTAAAAGCCGAAAGGGAGATTTCCTTTGAGGAAATTGCATTGCTGATCGAGGCTGGGAACATACTTGGAATAGAGGAAAATCCAGGACACCCCAATCAGAAAATCTACATTCTGGAAATTGAAAATTACGCTTGCGTCGTCCCTTACGTTGAAAATGAGCATGAAATATTTCTCAAAACGGCTTTTCCAAGTCGAAAGTATACAAAGCGTTTTGGATTAAAGGGGGAAATATGAAAAAAATGAATGAAAAGGCATTTGAGCCATTAGATAAGGAAGAAAGCGATTTAATGCAGTCACTTGAAAATGGTGAATGGGAATCTGTCATTGATCTGAAGCAGCAAAAAAAGGCTGCGGTTGAAGCGGCACGAAATACTCTGAAAAAAGATAAGCGCATCAATCTGCGATTATCCCAAAGAGATTATCACGAAATCCAGATAAAGGCCGTTGAAGAAGGTATCCCTTATCAAACACTTATTTCAAGTATTATTCATAAATATTTGAATGGCTCGTTATTGCCAAAACAATAGAAAACAGAACTGTTTTCTTTGCCGGCCAGGGGTTTCGCAGCCGCAACACACCTGCCGGTGAAAAATGCGTTCCGGAGGAGAAAGACCATGCTGAAAAAAACGTTCGTCGCCGTCATGGCATTAAGCGTTCTTGCACTGGCCCTTTCAGGAACCGGGTGGGCCCTTGACCTCTCAGGCCCGGGCCGTCCCCTTCTGGCCCTGAACGGAGCCACGCGGCCAGATCTGTCCGTTGACATCATCTCCCTGGTCTTTGACAGCGCCCCGAACCGCATGGAGGTGACGCTGAACAACTGGGACCCCGCCACCGTCAGTTACAAACACAGTGATTCCCATCTGTTTTTACCGGGAACGCGGATCACGGTTTTCATGGGGCCCTCAAACCAGCAGGTCAAGGTGTTCGAGGGAACCATCGCCTCCCTGGCGCCCCATTTCATGGATGCTTCACCTTCCACCGTCACGGTGATCGCCACGGGGGCTTCCCGGATCACCAAATCCAACGTCATCCAGCTGCCTTTTGGGGGAGCGTTGAGGCAGTTCGACCCTGTCCTCGACGCCTCGGGAACCGTCACATGCACGGGCGTCACCCAGGGCAACCCCGAGATCCAGGTGGGGACCTCCCTGTCGGTCACCGGCGCGGGACCGGGTTTCTCCCGGACCTTCCAGGTCACCCAGGTTGTCCATGCCTTTGACGGCATCCAGGGTTACATCACCCGGTTCACCTCCTCCACACGGCCGGAAACGGTGCCTTCGCTGGATCTCAAACGGAGGTTGTCTTCATCGCTCTCCGGAGGCAAAAAGAGAGCCCAAAGCCTCTGAGGCCCCGGCCCGGACGACCCGGTCGTAATGGCCGGACCGTGCGGTGGATTCGGGGTTGATTTCAACAGTGAGGGAACCGTTTGACCGGGCGTAGTCCGGGAATCCCGCGGCCGGCCAGACCACGGCCGATGTCCCGATGCTGACGAAGAGATCGCAGTTAGAAATCAGGGACACAGCCCGGGATGTGACGCCCGGGTCAAGCATGTCACCGAACCAGACAATGTCCGGGCGCAGGCGGTTTCCGCAACGTTCGCATGTTTTCCGGGCGTACGCGATGCCCGAATCTTCCCTGACGCCGTGAATCGGGCACCTGACCCGGAAAAGGCTGCCGTGGAGTTCGACCACCCTCGTGCTTCCGGCACGCTGATGTATGCCGTCGATGTTCTGGGTGACGATCCAAACGTCCTCGTGGACCCTTTCCAGATCGGCCAGGATGGTGTGCCCCTGGTGGGGCCTGCATTCTGAAACAGCCTTTCTCCGGACTTCATGGAAGGCCATGACCATGTCCGGGTTTCTGTCAAAGGCCTCCTGGCAGGCGTATTCTTCGTAACGGTAATTTTCCCAGACACCCCCTTGTCCCCTGTACGTGGGAACCCCGCTTTCCCGGGACATCCCGGCTCCAGTGAAGAACACGATACGCCTGAACGAGAACGGATCCAGTTTTTCCATGGCAGACCTCCTTGTGTGTTTTTCCAAAAATCACCCTACCATGTCCGGCCTGCGAAAAAAAGAACGGCCATAGGAGAGGCATGCTTATTGCAATGAGGACATGCCGATCCGATGTCAGATTTATTTTTTTTAAAGGAGGATATGGACATGGCAGTGTCGGTCAAACCCAAGGACGTGAATGAACTTCTACCCACGGAAATCGTTTTCCAGACGGAATACTGGGCCCAGGTGAAAGGACGGCTGGGGTGGAGCCCCTGCGCCTACGATATACAGGGCGCGTCGTCGGCCAACGATCTGCTCGTCCTGGTTCGTCCTTTGGGAGACAACCTTTTCGGCGCATTCGTGCCCCAGGGTCCGGAATTCGCTCCAGACCAGGAACACTACGGGTCGTACCTCGAATCGTTGTCGGAATCCATCGCCGGCAAACTGGGGTCGGGCGTCGCGTTTATCCGCTACGACCTGCCCTGGCTGTCGCCTTACGCAGACGCATTGGAAAACAACCCCGAGCCCGGTTTTCCCAATGTGAGGAGCCGGGAGATGCGGATGAACATCGGAACACAGCGCTGGAATTTCCGGAAAGCGCCCCTTGACATGACCGTGGCCCATTCGCTGGTGGTGGATATCCGTGGGAGCGAGAACAGGATTCTCGGCCGCATGAAAAGCAAGACGCGGTACAACATCGGCCTCGCCTTGCGCAAAGGCATCCGGGTGTTCAGAGCCGAAGCGGATCAGTTGCCGCAGTTCCACGAACTCTACGAGGAAACCGCCGCGAGGAACGGCTTTACCAGCGGCGACGAGCGGTACTTCTCCGCCCTTTTTTCAACGGAAAACGGCGAAGACGGGCGCTCGGAAGCCGTGCTGCTTCTGGCCGCCCACGGCCCGGATGTCCTGGCCGGCGCCATTGTCACGATTACCGGGAATTACGCCTATTTCCTCCATGGGGCGTCTTCGGACAGGAAGCGGCATCTGATGGCGTCCTATGCCCTCCACTGGGAGGCGATGCGTTACGCCAGGTCGAGACACTGTCTGGTCTACGACATGGGGGCCGTGGCCCCGGCGGATTTTTCCGACCACGAGTTTTACGGGCTCTACCGTTTCAAGACCGGCTTCGGCGGACGCATCGTGCATCGTGCCGGGTCCTGGGATTTCCCCCTGGATGATACCGCCTACTCGGCATTCCGGAACCATGAAGTGCTTCAGAGTCTTGGCTGAAAAGGGAGGCGCCCTTGATTCTGTGATCGGGCGACCGGGGAAAAACGGGCCGGCGGGGCATTATGCCCCGCCTCAGGACTGGGCGAGTTTGCGGCGCAGGGTTTTTCGGTCGATCCCCAGAATGGCGGCGGCCTGAGTCTTGTTACCGCCCACACGGTCCAGCACCTGACGGATGTAGTCCGTCTCCTGTTCCACCAGGCTCAGGTCCAGGCGGGCCGGGACGGTTCGCCTGGTCTTCAGGGTTTCCGGCAAGTCGGAAACCCCGATGGTCCCGCCGTCCACCATGAGGACCAGTTTCTGAACCAGGTTTTCCAGTTCACGCACGTTTCCCGGCCAACTGTGGTTCATCAAAAGACCCAGGGCCTCGTCGCTGAACGAGGGTACAGGACGGTCCAGTTCCCGGGCGAACTTTCCGTGGAAATGGCCCACAAGGGTCAGGATGTCCTCCCGGCGCTCTCGCAGCGCTGGCAGGGCGATGTCGATCACGTGGATCCGGTAGAACAAATCCTGCCGGAAAAGGCCTTTTTCGATGAGGTCCGTGAGGTTCCGGTTGGTGGCGCAGATCAGGCGCACGTCCACCGGGGTGGGGCTGGTGGCCCCGACCTTGGTGACGGTCTTGTCCTGGATCGCCCGCAGGAGTTTGGCCTGCATGGCCAGGCTGGCGTCCCCGATTTCATCGAGAAAGAGCGTTCCCCCATGGGCGATCTGGAAAAATCCGGCGCGCCCTGCGACAGCTCCGGTAAAGGCGCCCTTGACATGGCCGAACAGCTCGCTTTCGATCAGGTTTTCCGGGATGGCCGCGCAGTTCACCGAAACAAAGGGCCCGGAACGGCGGGCTCCGGCGTAATGGATGGCCCGGGCCACCAGCTCCTTGCCTGTTCCGCTTTCTCCGGAAATGGTCACGGTGGCCAGGGTGTCGGCGGCTTTGCGGATCTGTCGGAACACCCGGCGCATGGGGGGTGATGTCCCGATGATGCCGTAGTCTTTGACGGCGGTAGCGATGACCCGCCTTTTCCGGACGATCTTTTCGATGATCGCCCGGACCGCGTCGATCAGCTCCCTGTCCGTAAACGGTTTGGACAGGTAGTTTTCGGCTCCGGTTTTCATCGCCGAGACAGCCCCTTCAATGGTGGGGTAACCCGTGACCATCATGATTTCCACATCCCCCAAGTGCTGCCGGACATGGCGGACCAGTTCCATGCCGCTGATTTTCGGCATGCGAAGGTCGGTGATCACCAGGTCGAAACGCTCCTGGTCCAGGAGACAAAGGGCCTGGTTCACGTCGGTGCAGGTTAGGACCAGGTAACCTTCGTCTTCGAGAAGGTTCCGGATCACCTCCCGGGCGTCTTCGGAATCGTCGACCACCAGGATGCGGAATCTGCTTTCTTTGCTGGTTTTCATGGGATCCTCAGACTTCGTCAAGGGGTTTGGGGAAGGTGACCGTAAACACGGTGCCCAGGCCGGGCTGGCTGGCCACGTCGATGACGCCTCCATGGGCCGTGACAATGCCGTGAACCACTGAAAGCCCCAGGCCGGTGCCCTGGTCGACATCCTTGGTGGTGAAAAACGGCAGGAAAATCTGGTCCAGGGTGTTTTTGTCCATGCCCGTCCCTGTGTCCTTGACCGTGAGCGATACCTCCTCGTCCGAAGTCTGTGTGGCCACGGTCAGGACGCCGCCCCGGGGCATGGCGTGGATGGCGTTGATGACCAGGTTGACGATCACCTGGGCCAGTTGGGCGGGGTCCCCTGTGATCAGCGGCCGTCCGGGTGCGAGCGTGCGTTCGAACCTTACCCCGGAGCCTTGGAACCGCGGGGTGACCAGGTCCAGGCTTTCTCCAATCAGATGGTTCAGGTCGACGGTTTCCATGTTGGGCTGGGAGGGGCTTCCGAACTGCATCATGTTCCGGATGATCTGCCGGGCGTTGAGGCAGGCCTTGACGATGCGGTCCAGGTATCTTTTTACGGTGTCGGGCTCGTGGAGCTTCCTTCCGGCCAGCTGGGCGAAACCCAGGATTCCGGCCAGGGGTTCGTTGAGTTCATGGGCCATGCCCGAGGTCAGCTGGCCGATCTTGGCCAGACGGTCCGCATGCCGCAACTGGTTTTCCAGTTCGTTTTTCCTGTCGTTGGACATCCTGATGCCGATCAAAAGGGTGCTTTGCCCGGCAATGGTGGCAAGGAGGGTTTTTTCTTCGGGCAGGAACCGGGGGGCGGAAGCCTTGCCTTCCCGGTAAAACACCTCGATCATGCCCCGGGGTCCGCCGCCAAGGACCAGGGTTTCACGGATGCCAAGCCCGGATTCTTCAAAGCCGGGTGTGGTGACCACGAGATGGTCGAAGCCTATCCTGGCGCAGGCTTTGTCCGGGTAACGGAAGGCCGGAGGCAGGACATCGGCGATGGTCTGGAGGATCTCGGGCAGGGTCTTCTCTGAATCGGCCACGATTTTGGCGATTTCATAGAGACAGGACAGTTCCTTGTTCCGTTCCACCAGCTTGACACGGTCTTCCAGCTCGTTTGTGGTCTCCATGGTTTGTTCACCTTGAAAATCGGCCATAGCAAAAGCCCCGTGAAAGGGGCTTTTTCATTCAGGCGGAGATGTTTAGGATCGTTCGAAGATCAGCCTTTCACGCGTTCCGAGTAAGCCCTGGTCCGTGTGTCGATCTTGATCAGCTCGCCTTCCTCGATGAAAGGAGGAACGAACACCTCGAAACCTGTTTCCACCACCACCGGTTTCATGTTGTTGGTGGCCGTGTCGCCCTTGGCCCAGGGATCGGCCTTGGTCACCCGGAGAACCACGAAGTTGGGCAGGCTGACGCCGATGGGCATGGTTCCGAAGTAAAGCACGGAACACACCGTGTTCTCTTTCAGAAGATCCACGTTTTCCCCGATCTGCTCTTTGGTCAAAAACTCCTGCTCGTAGTTGGAGTTGTTCATGAAACAGTAGTTTTCCCCGTCGAAGTACAGGTATTCCATATCCCGTTCATCCAGGCTGGCTTTCTTCAGCTTGTCGCCGGAACGGTAAGTCCTCTCGAACTGGGTGCCGGTGATCATGTTCTTGAGTTTGCATTTGTACAGGGCCTGGCCCTTACCCGGTTTCACGAATTCGAACTGGACGATCATGTAGGGCGCCCCGTCGATTTCAACTTTGATTCCTTTTTTGAATTCTCCCGCTTCAAACATACCTGTCTTTCCTTTATCCTTTTAATATATGTGATGGTGTTTTTTCTGATTCCACCCTGGTTTCGGCCCGCCGTGTTTCATCGACAAAACGCCTGACCTTCTCCAGGTTTTTTTTGAACCGTACGACCTGGCCCTTGTCATCCGTGGCGTTTGTCCGCGTGCAGCTGTCCACCCCGTAGGGTCTTGTTTTCACGGCGGCTTCATACACGTTGTCAGGCGAAAGCCCCCCTGCAAGTATCACGGGTAGGCGGGTCAGTTCAATCAATTTTCTTGCCACAATCCAATCGCAGGTGATGCCGGTGATGCCCACGAAACCTTCCACCGGCTGGTCTTTCTCGTCTCCTTTACCGGTGAAGATCACCGTGTCGGTGAGAAACTGGTCACTCACCGGCTCGAAGATCCGGGCCAGATCCAGGGTGGGAACACGATGCCCGTGTCCTGTCTCCCCGATGGGAATGGAACGCTGGATCAGGACTTCGGGGAACCTGGCCTTCACCTCCTGCTGAAGTTCCACCAGGCTGGCGCAGGTTCTGGAAGACACGCCATCCGGACCGGAAAGGGCCTCGCAGAAATGGATGATGTCCGGCCGGTACCAGTCGATGGTCCGGAGCACCGTGTCAAGATCCGAGAAAAGGGGGATCAGGCTGCTTGACGCCCCGGCAGACTGGACGGCCCGGACCGTGTCCCGGATGTCTGCAATCTTCCAGTCCTCTCCCGACAGCAGAACAGAACCCACCCGGTCCACACCGATGCGGATCATCTGCTCGGCTTCGGAAGGTGTCTGTATTTCGTAAATCTGGACAGCGATCCGCCCCATGGTTTCCACCTTGTCCCTTTGTTCCGGGACCTTGGAAAACACAGGGTTTCTGCGCTCAAAAAGACCGGAATCATTCTAAAATCAGTTGACATTTTTTGCCGTTTTTACCATAGTCATCGTGTTTTGGCAAATTGATAACGGTTTGATTTTCATGTCCCGGGGGACAGATTCCTGCGTTGATCTATTTGTCTTTTTTTGGTTGCCTTTGACCGGGTTTTCAGAAGGTACATTTACAGCTTATTCACCCATCCGCCGTTTTGTCTGCCGGACACGGTACACTCCTTAGAGGATATCCATGATACTGATCATCGATTTCGGATCACAGTTCAACCAGCTCATCGCACGAAGGGTCAGGGAAAAAGAGGTCTACTGCCAGATCATCCCGCCTGCCATGCTTACGAAAGAATACGTCGACAACCTGAAACCGGAAGGCATCATTCTTTCCGGTGGTCCAGCCAGCATCTACGACGCCCACAGCCCCAAGGTGGAACCCTGGGTTTTCGACCTGGGCATCCCGGTCCTGGGGATCTGCTACGGTCTCCAGGTGATGATCAGCACTCTGGGCGGAACCGTGGAACGTTCCGACAAACGGGAATACGGCTTTGCCGAGCTTTCCGTGACCGATCACGGCGACCTTTTCAAGGATGTGGACGCTGTGACCCACTGCTGGATGAGTCACGGGGATTCCATCACGGTCCTTCCCGAAGGTTTTGTAGGAACGGCGAAAACGGACAACACCCCCTATGCGGCGGCAAGCAACAGCAAACGCCGGCTTTACGGCCTCCAGTTCCACCCCGAGGTGGAGCACACGGAAAAAGGCCGGGAGATCCTGTCCTCGTTCATCTTCGACATCTGCGGCTGCAAGAAGACCTGGACCATGAAGTCCTTTGCCAAAAACGCCATCGAGGACATCCGGAAAACCGTGGGAGACAAGAAAGTGATCCTGGGTCTTTCAGGCGGCGTGGACTCATCGGTGGCCGCGCTCCTGATCCACAAGGCCATCGGTCGTCACCTGACCTGTATCTACGTGGACAACGGCCTGATGCGGAAAAACGAAAGCGAGATCCTGAAGGAAACCCTGTCACGCCATCTGGACATGGACATTCGCTTCGTGGACGCCAGCGACGACTTTCTCACCCCCCTTGCCGGGGTTACCGATCCTGAAAAGAAGCGAAAAATTATCGGCCGGGTGTTCATCGAGGTGTTCGACCGGGAAGCGGCCAAAATCGAAGACGCCGATTTTCTGGGCCAGGGGACCCTCTATCCGGACATCATCGAAAGCCAGTCCGCATTCGGCGGGCCATCGGATGTGATCAAGTCCCACCACAACGTGGGAGGCCTTCCTGAAGACATGAAACTGAAACTCATCGAACCCCTGAAATTCCTGTTCAAGGACGAGGTCCGGGAACTGGGTGCTGAAATCGGCCTGCCCGACGACCTGATCTGGCGCCAGCCTTTCCCAGGTCCCGGTCTCGGCATCCGGATCATGGGAGAGATCACCCGCAAACGCCTCGATGTGCTCCGGGAAGCCGACGCCATCCTTTTAGAGGAAGTGAAAAAAGCCGGTTACTACAAGAAACTCTGGCAGTCCTTTGCCGTGCTGCTTCCGGTGAAAAGCGTGGGAGTCATGGGCGATCAGCGGACTTACGAGAACGCCATCGTAATCCGGGCCGTCACCAGCAAGGACGCCATGACCGCCGACTGGGCCAAGCTGCCCTACGAGGTGCTGGGCCGGATTTCCAACCGAATCATCAACGAGGTGAAAGGGGTGAACCGGGTGACCTACGACATCACCAGCAAGCCTCCCGGAACCATTGAATGGGAATAGGAAACCATGGAAACGGACGACAGGGGACAATTTGTTCTGGGATCGGATGATTCCCCGATAGAAGGCGGACAGCTCTACCAGGAACAGGCCCACAACCGGCGCATCGAGAAGCTCAGCCTGAAAGTCACGCTGATTTCCGTTCTGGTTCCCCTGGCTGTGGCGGTTCTCGTGGCGTTCATGTACATGGACATGCGCGGTAAGATGAGCCGGATCGAAAGCGCCGGCTCCCTTGAAATGAGCCAGTTCGAAGAACAGCTCAGCCAGCGCATGGCCGTTCTCGGCGAAGAGAATGAATCGTTCCGGAAAACTCTGGACGAAAAAATCGGCGAGCGCCTGGCCGCTGTGTCCAAGGCCGTGGCCCCGGTGGAAACCCGGATCGGCCGGACGGAAAAAGAGCTGGAACAGATAGGGGGCCTGAAAAAGGAGATCGCCCGTCTCACGTCGGAAATCGGCAGTCTGAGGGCGGAAAACCTGGCTCTGAAAAAGAGCATGGCCGGCATCGCCAGTCAGAACGCCAAGGTGTCAGGCCTGGTCAGCGAGGTCCAGAAAAAATCCCTGGACATCAGCACCCTGAAAACTTCGAACGACGCGCTGAAACAGGAGATGGCCCGTCTCAAGGCCGACATGGTGGACCGGGGGGACCTGATCGCCGAAATGAAAAAACAGAAGGTGCTTTACCAGATGGAGATCCAGGAGCTGTCAGGAAAAATCGACAAGAAGATCCAGGCCCTGAAAGCCGAGGGCACGGGCGGACCCAGATAAGCCGCCCATGCTGATCTACGACGACACCTACACCTGGGAAGGCCCCCATGACCGCAGGGATCATGTGCTCTGGCTGATTTCCTGCCATCTCTGGATCATCGACCTTACCTTGAGTTACCCGGGTATCGCTTTTTTAAAGCCGAAAATTGTGGTGGCTTCCGACGTGACCGAGGGACCCAAACGCAAGATCTGCGCCGAAACCCTGGGCCGGCAGATCTACAAGGCCTTCAACCTGGACATGAAACGGACCCTCTGGGCCGAATACGATCCCTTTCTCCCCAACCGCATCATGGCAGCCCACATGAAACCCCGGTACCACGACGGCAGCGAGCTGATCTACTCGATCAGCTGGCGGAGCCTCCAGCCTGCCGAACGGGAGCTGATCCGGCGGTTCATTCCGTCCCTGGATATCTGAAGTTTTTTATGTGAAAGTAGCGGCTGAGGCACTGAAAAAAGCAATGCCCAAATCAGTTCTCCGTCCCCCCCAGCCTGTCATCCCGGGAGGTTTCCGAAAGACCTGTGTCAAATTTTGTAAGTGATTATTGCAACTTTGTTCTTATCCATGCGGGGTTTCGTCGACAGTCAAGAATTGCATAAATCCTGACTTCTCCATCTTCGATGCGATAGAAGATGGCAAATGGAAACCTTTTGGAAAGCATTCTGTGGTATTTGCCAATATAAATTTGGTGTATACCAGCAAAAAGCTTTAACGAATCAATATCGGAGAAGATTGTCTCAAGAAAATATATGCCGATGCCTTCAGACTGGGATTCATAAAAAGAATAACCGTCGAGAAGGTCATTCTGTGCTGATTTCAGAATTTTGATTTTCATGGGATTTTCATGAGATTGATTTCAGAATATTTTTTTTTGCTTCTCCCCAATCGATAAAATCATCTTTTCCATCAGCGATGGCTTTTTCGCGGTCTTTTAACACGGTTTCATGCCAGGCAGGAGATGAGGGTGTTTGCTGATTTTTACACAAATCATCCCAAAGCATTTCCATTGCCATCAGTTTTTCTTCTATGGTCATATCGGTTATGTTTATTCCCATTCTGAACCTCATTTTCTCAATGTAAAAAAATTTCATAGAACAGATTTGTTGTCAACAAACAAATCAGGGCAATCGCATGTAACATCGCCGGCCCATGGAACACATTCCGAAAATTCAGGGATCGCCGTTCTCTCGGGCATGGATTCCGGATCTCCGCTGCGCTCCGTCCGGAATGACAAGGCAGGAGGGCTTGACGTTTGTAGGCCGGGCTCACGCCCGGCAACGACGGCGGGCGCAAGCCCGCCCTACAATGCCAGGAGAACGGTGTACGCCTAACCGCTACACGGCTTCCCCAACGGCCCGGATTTCGTCGGCGATCATGCGGGCCGCAGCCACGGGGTCCTGGGCGTCGCGGATGGGACGGCCGATCACCAGGTAGTCCGAGCCGTTTTTCACGGCCTGGGCCGGGGTGGACACCCGGTTCTGGTCGTCTTTCTTGAGATTTTCCCAGGCAGGGCGGATACCCGGTGTCACGGAAAGAAAATCCGGGCCGCAGAGGCTTTTGACCATTGACGTTTCCAGGGGCGAAGACACCACGCCCACGCATCCCGCGGTCCTGGCTTCCCTGGCCTTCATGGCCACGAGTTCCGCCACGTTGTCCGCGTAGCTGTCCTTGTAACCGGCGGCCCGAAGGTCTTCTCCGCCCACGCTGGTCAGCACGGTGACACCGAGGATCCCGGTTTTTCCCCCGGCCCCTTCCACAGCCGCCTCCAGCATGCGGAGCGATTCGCCGCAGTGAACCGTGAGAAAATGGACACCCAGGTCTCCCGCGACCCTGGCGGCCCGTTTCACCGTCTCGGGGATGTCGTGGAGCTTCAGGTCGAGGAAAACCTTCGCATCTCCGGCCCTGTGAATGTCTCCGACAATGTCGGGCCCGCAGGCGATGAAAAGCTCCAGCCCCACCTTGAACATGCCCACTTCTCCGGAAAGCAGGCGGATGTAATGGCCCGCCTGTTCGCGTGTCGCCACATCCAGGGGGAAAATAATGTAATCCTTGGCTTTTTTCACGAGTCACTCCTTCATCTTTTCCGTTGATTTATTCGCGCCCTTCTTATACATGGAATTCCGGCATTTTGCAAAGGCCCGGATTAGCGATTGAAACAAAAACATGCTGGTGGTAAATTCTAATTTATTCAAATGCTCGCCCGGTCATCGATTTCCCGATAAGCACAATCTTACCATGGATAACTGACAGCCATGACAAAACTCAATAAAGTACACGTTCCTTCGGGGACTTTTGTCTGTGACAGATCGAAACCGGTGCTGCTCCAGGCATTCCTGAGCTCCTGTGTGGGTGTGGCGGCCTACGACCCTGTGAACCGGGTGGGTGGTCTCAGTCATTTCCTTCTCCCGGAACCCATTTCCCACTTTCTTCCTGACGATGAGTTGAAATACGCGTCCACGGGCCTCCCTGTTTTCATCGAGTCTCTGGTGAAAAACGGGGCGTCTCTCTCCCATCTGGTGATCACCGTGGCCGGAGGAGCTTTTTCCGGAACCCTGAGCCACCAGGACATTCACCTGGACATCGGGGGGAGGACGGCCGAAACGGTGAAAGACATCCTCTGTCGGATGAAGCTGCCGGTGGATCGCTGGGAAACCGGGGGGTTCTTCACCTGCTGCCTGAACCTGAACCTGGAGACGGGAAAAGCGGATATCGTTCCTTCCTATGCCATGATGACCGAAGCAAAAGAGCCGTCCCCCATTCCTTCCCAGGACGATATCTCCAGCCTTCTGGACCGGATCAAACCCATTCCCCAGGTGGCCTTGAAGATCATGCGGATGATCGGGGAAGACCGTTATTCGGTGTCGTCCCTGGCCGCTGAGGTGAAAAAAGACCAGGTGATCAGCGCCCAGGTGCTGAAGTACTGCAATTCCGTGATTTTCGCAGGAAAAAAAGGTATCGATTCCATTGACGACGCCCTTCTGATCATCGGCCAGAACGCCCTGGCCAGGCATGTCACCGCCATCGCCGTCAAGAACATGTTTGCCAGCGGCAACCTGGGTTACTCCCTGGTCAAGGGCGGACTGTTCCACCATGCCATCGGGGTGGCTGTGCTGGCCGAACTGCTGGCGCGGAAGACAGGAAGAACCCATGAATTTTCGGCGTACACCGCAGGCCTTCTCCACGATATCGGCAAAATCGCCCTGGACCAGCTGGTGGCCGACTCGGCTCCCATGTTCTACAGAAACCTCCAGGACCACCGCACAGGTATCCTGGAACTTGAAAACCGCCTGATGGGAACCGACCACACCCGGGTGGGCCGGACCCTGGCCGAACGCTGGAACCTTCCTTCCAGGATCATTGACGCCATCGCCCACCACCACACGCCGGAAAAAAGCGACAGCGATGCGGGCATCGTGGAGACCGTGGCCCTGGCCAACGCCCTGTTTCACATGTTCCATGTGGGACCGGAGCTGACCTTCGTGAACCACGACCAGATCGGGCGGCTGATGCAGAACATGGGGCTTTCGGCCAGCGATTTCCCGGGAATCGTGGACATGATCCCCGGCAAGATTCTCACCTCCACGCCGGAAACCATCCTATAAACCATGAAATCTGTTTTCAGGCCGGGCCTGTCATGATAAGACAGGCCAGATCATGTTCAATGAATTCCGGCTCTTGGTCGGTTTTTCATTGGACCGGCCAAACAAACGACAGACCGGAAATAGCAGGATATGTCCCAGAATACGCCAAAAAATACGCCCATGGAAACAGACAGACGGACTCTTTTGAAAAAACTCCCGTCCGTGGACCGGATGCTCGGCCTTGTGGCCGGCCTTGAAGACATGGCCGGAGTGCCGCGGTCCGTGGTCACCGAATCGGTACGGCAGACCATCGACAGCATGAGATCGGCCGTTCTCGGAAACAACCAGGACCTTGGCCTTGACGATTTCGAGGATCAGGCCATCGTCGACAGGATAAAAGACGAGGTGGCCCGGCGAATGAGGCCCCGGCTGAGGCGGACCATCAACGCCACCGGCGTGGTGATCCATACCAACCTGGGACGATCCCTTTTAGCCGACTCGGCCCTTGAAAATGTCCGGCTGATCAGTGGACGCTACTCCAACCTGGAATTCAACCTGGACACGGGCAAACGGGGCTTGCGTTACAGTGCCGTCGAAGAACTGCTCTGCGAGCTCTGTGGTTCCGAGTCGGCCATGGTGGTGAACAACAACGCCTCCGCCGTGCTTCTCTGCCTGGACGCCATGGCCAGGGGGCGGGATGTGATCGTGTCCCGGGGAGAGCTGGTGGAAATCGGCGGGTCGTTCCGGATTCCCGAAGTCATGGAGAAAAGCGGCTGCACCCTGAAGGAAGTCGGCACCACCAACCGGACCCACACCAGGGATTATGAGAACGCCATTGACGAAAAAACCGGGCTTCTGCTCAAAGTCCACACCAGCAACTACAGCATCGTGGGGTTCACGGCCAGCGTGGCCCTTGCCGACATGGTGGCCCTGGGGGCGAAACACGGTCTGCCGGTGATGGAAGACCTGGGCAGCGGCACCCTGATCGATTTTTCAAAATACGGCCTTTCCAAGGAACCCACGGTCCAGGAATCGGTCAGCGCGGGCTGCGACATCGTCACCTTCAGCGGAGACAAACTGCTGGGCGGACCCCAGGCCGGAATCATCGTGGGGAAAAAATCCTGGATCGAAAAAATCAGGAGAAACCCCCTGACCCGGGCTCTTCGCATCGACAAAATGACCCTGGCGGCCCTGGAAAGCACCTTGAAACTTTACCGGGACGAACAGACGGCGGTGCGGGATATTCCCACCTTGCGGATGATCACCATGAGCCGGGAAACCACGGCGGCCATGGCCCGGATCATCGCGGAGAAACTCGACGGAATAGGGGACAGGCGGGTGTCCACCCGTTTCCTCGATCTTTCCGGCAAGGCCGGAGGCGGCTCCCTTCCCCTTCTGGAACTGCCCAGTACCTGCCTGGGGCTTGACGTGGAAGGATTGTCACCCAACGCCCTGGAACAGAAACTCCGGCTGGGGCCCCATCACCTGATCGTCCGAATCGAGAACGACACGGTGATCCTCGATCCAAGGACCGTTCAGGACGACGAGCCGGAGCTGATCAAGGACAGCGTGGCGGCTGTTCTGGCGGATCTCGGTTGCGAATAACAATGGCAAACACAAGGAGGTGTGTGATGAAAGACCAGATCCTGGCGATCCTTGAAGAAAGCGTCGCTGTCAAGGAAAGAAGCGTGAGAAAGAACATGGACACCCTGGTCCGGGCTGCGGAAGCCATGGCCGGATGCGTGACCGCCTCCCACAAGATCCTGATTTTTGGAAACGGAGGCAGTGCCGCCGACGCCCAGCACATCGCCGCCGAGTTCGTGAACCGTTTTCAAATCGAGCGTCCGCCCCTTGCGGCCATCGCCCTGACCACCGACACCTCGGTGATCACCAGTATCGGCAACGACTACAGTTTCGACGATATTTTCGAAAAACAGATCGCCGCCTTCGGCCAGAGCGGCGACATCGCCTGGGGCATCAGCACCAGCGGCAATTCGAAAAACGTGGTGAAAGCCATGGAAACGGCAAGGGCCAAAGGCCTTTTCACGATAGGGATGTGCGGACAAGGCGGCAACATCGAAAGCCTTTCAGACCTCATCCTCACCGTGGATTCCAAGGTGACGGCGCGAATCCAGGAAACCCACATCGTCTACGGCCACGTCCTCTGCCACCTGGTGGACAGAATCCTTTTCCCCGACAGATTCTGAACCGGCTGGTCTTTGGGGATCTTCTTGGTTTTGAAGGGACGAATGTTGCGGGGAGGGCGAACACAAGGTTCGCCCCTACGGCATCATGGGTTTCACGGTGACGGCTCGAATCCAGGAAACTCCCATTGTCGATGAAAGCCCGGGTTTGCCTTTAAATCAATAAAGCTACGACGCTGATGATGGCCCGATTCCGCTTAATTCTCTGTTTCATCCCCATGCTTCTGTTCGGAATTGGGCTGTTCTTCATGACAACGGCCGACCTGGTCCTGTGTGTGCCTGAACTGGCAGGGCTCACCGCTCTTGGGACCGTTATTTCTGTGTTTGCCGTGTTTGCAGAAGAAAAAGGCTGGTGCCGATGGTCACCGGCCTTTGTCTTTCTGATGGCCGCTGTGCTTCGGATGATGCTGCTTTTCAGGAACCCGGAACTCTCCGATGATCTGTACCGCTACCTGTTCGACGGGCTGATGCTCCTTGACGGGTTGAACCCCTATGCCGCTTCGCCGTTGACAGCTTTTTCCGCAGGCCCCGAAGCCGCCGCCCTGATCCCCCGGATCAATCATGCCGATCTTTCGACCATTTATCCGCCCATGGCCCAGGTTTTTTTTGCTTTGGGAGCCCATGCCGGAGGTGCTTTCGGCATGAAGCTGGTTCTCGTTCTGATGGATCTTCTGTCCTGTGTCCTTCTTTACGGCATTGTGCGAAAGCTCGGTCTGCCGGACTCTCGGGTCATGCTGTATGCCTGGCATCCCTTGCCCATTCTGGAAATCGGGGCCTCGGGCCACATCGATGCCGCCGCCGTGTGCCTGACTCTTCTGGCCCTTTATGTCGGGCTGGGGTTAAGGGCCGGCGCACCCGGCAGAATCAGGGCCTCTCTGGCCGGAGTTTTCTTTGCCGGAGCGGTTCTGGTCAAATGGATCCCCCTGCTTTTTTTCCCTGGTCTGATCAGCCTGATTCCGCCGGGACGGCGGGGATTCTGGATCGCTGGCGCCGGGTTGACCGGTCTGATCCTTTTTTTCCCCTTTCTGCCAGAGGCAGCTTCCGGTTTTGACACCCTCGGTGTGTATCTGGCCAACTGGGAGTTTTCAGGATTCGCGTTCCGCACGCTGCGGCTGATCACCGGGTCGGGACAGGCGTCCCGTTTGATCCTGGCCCTGGCCGGGGGTGGGGCTCTTCTTGTTCTCTATGCCCGGATTTTTCCTGGACTGACAGGCGGGCGGACGGGTTCACCGCCACCCTTGCAGGTGTTGGGGGCTTGCTATGCCGCAGCTCTCACCTGGCTGATGGTGACGCCCACCCTTCATCCCTGGTACGGTTTGTACCTGGTGGCCTTTCTTCCTTTTGCGGCCGGACCCGCCGGTCTTGTTCTTTCCTGGTCGGTGTTTCTGGGCTACCGGGTTCTGATAGACTACCGCCTTTCCGGCCTCTGGCTGGAGGATTCCCTGACATCGTTTCTGATCATGTCTGCCCCCCTTCTTGCGTTGGGGGCATCCTGTTTCCTGTCCAGGAATCGTTCGATCAAGTATTGAATTATTGAATTTATTCATGGCTCTTTTATTCAAATTTGCGATTTGACACCAAGGCGATGGCCGGTCTATCTGTTCCATTTCATCCGGACAACCTGAATGCATAAGGAGGGCGCTATGCGGGCTGAACCCCCGGACATCCGGACACCCATCGGCCAGAATCTTGCCGACCAGCTGGCTCTGATCACGAAAAACTGCATAGAATGCCCCAAGTGTACGGCCCAGTGTGGGTTCTTAAAGGAATACGGCAACCCCAAAACCATCGCCCAATCCTATGATCCTGAGTGCTCCGCCAGCCTGACACTTCCGTTCATGTGCAACCTCTGCGATCTGTGCGAGGCGGTCTGCCCGGTGGATCTGAGTCCGGGCCGGATGTTTCTGGAGATGCGGCGTGAAGCCGTTGCCCGTGGAGCGGCTCCTCTGCCCGAGCACAAAGGCATCTTGGGGTACGAGCGCAAGGGCGTTTCCACCGGCTATTCGTGGTACAGCCTTCCTGATCACTGCGACACTGTTTTTTTCCCCGGCTGCACCTTTGCCGGAACCCGGTCGGACACCACCCTTGCGCTGTACGAGCATCTGAAAACCTTCGTTCCCAACCTCGGCATCGTTCTGGACTGCTGCACCAAACCGTCCCACGATCTGGGCCTTAAGGACTATTTCGACGCCATGTTCGGCGAGATGAAAGACTGGCTGGCCCGGCAGGGAGTGACATCGGTTCTGGTGGTTTGCCCCAATTGTTTCAAGGTGTTCAAACAATACGGGGCCCCTTTGACCGTGACGTCCGTGTATGACTGTCTGGCGGAAAAAGGCGTTCCAGCCGCCAGTCCGGACATGGGTCGAATTGTCACGATCCACGACCCCTGTGTGCTCAGGCATGAACCCTCGATCCAGGATGCCGTGCGGAAGCTGGCCGTTGGACAGGGGTATGCCGTGGAGGAAATGCCCCACAGCAGGGAAAAAACCGTATGTTGCGGGGAAGGGGGGACCGTGGGTGCGGTGGCCCCTCACTTTTCAGCGGCTTGGCGGGCCGTCCGCAAGAAAGAGGTAGGCGGCCGGAACATGTTCACCTGTTGTGCGGGATGTGCCGGTCTGCTCAGTCGTCAGGGTCCCACGGACCATATCCTGGACGCTGTGTTTTATCCGGAGGCCGTGGCCGCCGGACGCCGAAAAGCCACGGTGGCTCCGTTTACCTACCTGAACCGGAAACGGCTCAAACGGCAGATCCGTGACACGTATCCTGCCCCCGTGACCCGCGAACGAACGTTTCAAGCCGATTCAGGGGTTAAGGGCGCCATGGCGAAAACCCTGGTGAAGCTGCTGGTTCTGGCCCTGATGGTGGGGACCATTGCGGGCATCCATGCCTCGGGTCTTCTCGATCGTTTCGATACCGAAACCTTGCGCGCCGCCGTGGCGTCTTCAGGTGCCCTGGCCCCGGTGATGTTTATCCTGATTTATGCCCTGGCCCCCTCGCTTTTTCTGCCGGGGCTTCCCATCACTCTGGTGGGCGGCATCCTGTTCGGTCCGGTCTGGGGGGTGGCGTACAGCATCATCGGGGCCACAACCGGGGCGAGCCTGGCCTTTCTGATCGCACGGTATGTGGCCAGAGACTGGATCAAGGGCAAGCTCACCGGACCGCGCTGGCGTAAACTCGATCAGGGAGTTGCAAAAAACGGGTGGAAAATCGTGGCCTTCACACGGCTGGTGCCCCTTTTCCCCTTCAACCTTTTGAATTACGCCTTCGGTCTGACACCGATCCGGTTTCTGCCCTATGTGCTGACCTCGTTTGTGTGTATGTTGCCGGCCTGCATCGCCTTTATCGTGTTTTCCAGTTCCCTTCCGGATCTGATCAAGGGCAGGGTTTCCAAGGAGCTGATCATCGGCGCTTTGCTGATCGTCGCCGTGTCCATGATTCCCATGCTGGTCAGGAAAATAATGAAAAATACGGGAGAAGAAAAATGACAATTCGTAAAACCGCGCAGCCCCTATTGGCTGCCTGCCTTGTCCTCATGACGGCCGGATCTGTTTTCGCAGGGGCCTGGACCGCTGAAAAAGGATCAAGCTACCACCGTATCGCCGCCAATTACTATGTTGCCGATCAAACGTTCGATGAGGATGGAAACAGCCAGTCCATGGAGAGGAACGGCCAATACACCGACATCAACGCCAGTTACTACATGGAATACGGCCTTATCGAGCCGCTGACGGTGATTCTGTCCCTTTATTACAAGAACATCGAGCGGGAGGATGATTACCGGACGAACGAAACCTCCGGGATGGGGGATGTGGATCTTGGCCTTCGATACAGGCTTCACACCAGTTCCATCGGGGTTTTTTCCGTCCAGGGCATTGTCAAGATCCCAGAATTTTACGACGAGGATGATCCCCTGCCTCTGGGGAACGGCCAGTACGACTATGAATGCCGCCTGCTTTACGGCAGATCCCTGTGGCCGCATATCCCCGGCTATGTCAACCTTGAGGCGGGTTATCGTTTCAGAGCCGAGGCCCCTTCCGATGAATTTTGCTATCTGGTTGAAATCGGGTCGAACCTTGGAAAAAATATTTACGCCCGCGCCAAATGGGACGCCATCATCAGCATGGACAACGCCGATGAAGAAACGGACGCTTTCGGCAATCCCACCAGTTCCATGGAATACGATCTGACGAAACTGGATCTGACCCTGGGCTGGCAGATGACCCCGAAAGTGGGTCTTGAAGTGGCCTACACCCCTGAGGTTTCAGGGAAAACCACGGCAAAAGGTGAGACCTGGACCCTGGCTGTCACCTGGCAGCCCAAGCGCTGATCATGATAGATTACCGCACCATTGCCCTGATCATCCCGGCCCACAATGAAGTGGAGTCCATCACCCGGGTCATTGAGGCCGTGCCCCATGAGGTGGACCGAATCCTTGTGGTGGACAACGGCTCCAGTGACGGAACAGGCGACAGGGCCCGGGCCGCGGGGGCGGAAGTCGTCCGTGAAGACCGCCTGGGATACGGAACGGCCTGTCTTGCAGGGATCGACGCCCTGAAGGAAAACCCGCCGGACATCGTGGCCTTTGCAGACGGCGACGGGAGTGACAATCATGCCTTTCTCGGAGATCTGCTGAGGCCCCTGATCAGAGACACTCTGGATCTTGTCCTGGCACGGCGGGTTCCAACATGTCCCGGCGCCCTTTCGCTTCAGCAACGGATAGGTAACGGACTGGCCGTCGGGCTGATCCGGCTGCTCTGGGGTGGGGCCTACACGGACCTGGGGCCCATGCGGGCCTTGTCATGGAAGGCTTTGCAAAAACTCGACATGCGGGACCGCAACTTCGGGTGGACCATCGAAATGCAGATCAGGGCCCTTCAACTGGGATTTGGCATTCGTGAAATACCGGTGGCCTATCTTCCCAGGCTGGCCGGGAAATCCAAGATCAGCCGGACCCTTTCAGGGGTACTTTCGGCGGGGCGGAAGATACTGTGGATCGTGTTCCGGGAGGCGTGGCGTGACCGGCGCATGATACTCAAACGACACAGACACGCTGGACAAAACACATGATATCTCAAAAAAACACTCGAACGTTTCTTTCAACCCTTGGCATGGGATGCCTGGTGAGTCTCATGACATTTACCATATTCTATGGGAACGCCCAGGCCTTTGATCTGGGGCGCGTGACGGTCGATAAGGCGGCCGGCCTGAAGGGCTGGGTCATCCTGGATGCCCGTCCGCTGAAAAACATTCAGGACGGCCATCTGCCCGGCGCCTTGCCTTTTTGCTGGGAGACCTACACCCGGACTGACGATTATGGCGTCAAGTATCGAACCCTGCCCCCTGGCCAGCTTGCCCAGGCTCTGGGGGCCATGGGCGTTTCCCATACCGATCCCATTCTGGTCTACGGCGATGCGGACAGCAGCTGGGGCGGGGAAGGGTGGGTGGTCTGGGTTCTCGCCCTGCTGGGTCATCAGGGGCCCGTCCGTTTTCTGGATGGGGGAGTCAACGCCTGGCAGGCAAAGGGACTGGCCCTGACCAAGAAGCGGACCAAACCCCGTGATCCCGTTGTCTATCAACCGACGGTCAACAAGGATATGGTCTGGTCAGCTGATCGTGTGGCCGCCCGGCGACAGGACGTCACCCTCGTCGACACCCGGGGTTATCTGACAGAATGGCTTCCCGGACATTTGCCCGGCGCGGTTCATATCCCCTGGGAAAAATTTTATCGGGGCAAAGACCGTACCAGCCTGTCACCGAAGGATCTCAAGGCCTTATTGATAAAAAACGGGGTGGACGTGACCCGGCCCGTTGTGTACTACTGTACGGGCGGGATACGTTCCGGTTATACCTGGCTGGTTCATGTTCTCAGCGGGTTGCCAGGCGCCGTCAATTTCGAGGGCGGGACTGAAGAGTGGAAGGCCGGCCGGGATCTGGTACGTTAACCAAGCTTTTTCAATGGATGATTACAGAGGACTATGATGATATTTCAGGATCTGATCAAAAAATTACAGGCCGCCGAGACCCTGACCCGGGATGAGATCGTGTTTCTTTTGTCCTTTCCCGCTGCGTCTGAGGAAAGTTTCAGGGTGATGGCCGAGGCCCGGCGCATTTCAGAAGAGGTGTCGGAAGGAAAGGCGGAAATTCATGGCCAGTTCGCCCTGGATCTGTCTCCCTGCGCCTGCAACTGCACCTGGTGCTCGTTTGCGGAAGTCAACAAGGTCTTTGACAGCAAGTGGCGCATGGCACCGGACGCGGCTGTTCACCATGCCCTGGAGTTTGAACGTCGCGGGGCCAATGCGGTTCTCCTGATGACCACGGCCGGCTACCCCTTCGGGATGCTGCTCGAGGTGGCCCGTGAAGTCCGTGGGCATCTGAAACCCGAAACCGTTCTGATCGCCAACACCGGGGACAAAACCCTTGCCCAGGCCCGTCAGTTGAAGGACGCCGGGTTTCACGGGGTGTACCATGCCCTTCGCCTGAGGGAAGGCATCGACAACCAGATCCGTCCTGAACTTCGTCTGGCCAGCATAAGGCATTGTCAGGAAGCGGGCCTCACCGTGGGGACCTGCGTGGAGCCCGTGGGCCCGGAACATGGCAATGATGAACTGGCCGATCTGATTTTGTTCACCGCATCCCTTCACCCGGCGTTCAGCGGGGCGGCGAGGCGCATCTCCATCCCTGGAACGGGCATCGCAAAGCGGGGGATGATTTCCGAGTTGCGCATGGCCCAGTGTGCGGCCGTCACCCGTCTTGCCATGCCGCGGGGAACCCGGGGCAACTGCATCCACGAGCCTTGTGTGATCGGGGCGGCTTCCGGCGCCAATATTCTCTGGGCCGAGATCGGGGCCAACCCCCGGGACAATCATGAGAAAACCGAAGAGAACCGGGGCATGACCGTGGAAACCATCCGAAGCATCTATCAGGAAGCGGACTGGCAGGTTCTCGACGGTCCGTCCGCCCATTACACAAAGGCCCCCGGGTCCCAGCCGGGCGCGGACCTTCACCCCTGATTCCATCGCGGGTTCGCGGGGCCATGACAGAATATCTTCTCAATACACTGACGATCATCCATTTTCTGGCCATCAGCGGGCTTGCCCTTTATGGTGTGCACCGGATATGGATGATCATCGGCTGGCTCAGGAGCAGGTCCGCGCCATCACGGACCTGCCCCGGAGGGCTTCCTCCGGTTCTTCCCAGGGTCACTGTCCAGATTCCCCTTTACAACGAGCCCCGGGTGGCCCGGCGGATCATCGATGCGGTGGCGGCCTTTGACTGGCCCACGGACAGGCTGGAAATCCAGGTGCTCGACGATTCCACCGACAACACCCGGATCACGGTCGATCAGGCGGCGGCGGTCTGGGCCGGACAAGGCAGGCCCATCACCGTGATTCGGCGGACGAAGCGGTCCGGCTACAAGGCCGGGGCCCTTGCCAATGGCTTGACCCAGGCCCGGGGGGAGTTTATCGCAGTATTCGATGCGGATTTCGTGCCGAACCCCGATTTTCTGGTCAAGACCATGCCCCATTTTAATGACCCCGGCGTCGGCATGGTCCAGACCAAATGGACGTTTTTCAATGCCGGATCATCCTGGCTGACCCGGCTCCAGTCTCTGCTTCTTTCCGCCCATTTCAATGTGGAACACGAGGTTCGCTTCGCACGGAATCTTTTTTTCAATTTCAACGGCACTGCCGGAGTCTGGCGGAAAACCGCCATCACGTCCGCCGGAGGCTGGTCTTCCGACACGGTCACCGAAGACCTCGATCTGAGCTACCGGGCACAGATGGCAGGCTGGCAGTTCATCTACCTCAATGACGTGGCGTCTCCCTCCGAACTGCCGGCCACCATGAGCGACTATCGCCGCCAGCAGGAACGTTGGGGCAAGGGGGCGATCCAGACGGCCCGGAAGCTGCTTCCCCGGCTTTTGTCCTCATCCCTGCCGCTGCCTGTGAAAATCGAAGCCGCGGCCCATCTCTTGTCCAATCTGTGCTGGGTGTTCGGCTTCCTGGCCACGGTCACCCTCTATCCCGTGCTGCTCAACCGCATCGGCATCGGCCCGTACCAGATCCTCTGGATCGATCTGCCTATGTTTTGCCTGACCGGGGTTATCGTTCTGGTTTTTTACTCGGTTTTCGGCTGGAAATCCGGTCAGTGGGAGGCCCTTCTGACCCTGCCGTTTCTTCCGGCCGCCAGCATCGGACTGGCTCCGTTTTTCGCCCTGGCCGTCATGAAAGGTTTGTTCCAGAGGGGAGGGGAGTTCAAACGCACGCCCAAGTCAGGTGTGCGGGACAACATCCCCATGAAACAGCGGTCAACCCGGCTGCATTCGGATGTCACGGTCAGCCTCCTGATGAACCTGCCTCTTTTGGTCTACACTCTGGTGCCCTTGTCCTTTGCCTGGCAACGGGGGACCTGGCCCGCCGTTCCATTTCTTTGCCTGTTTCCCCTGGGGTTCTGCCTGATTCTCAGCCATGATCTTCGACATCTTCTGGACGTCATGACCGGACGATGTGGGCGATGGGGTGAACCGTGAAGACAAACCCTGGGAACGCCGTTCTGGTTGTTTTCACCCGCTACCCCGTGGCGGGTCAGGTGAAAACCCGTCTGATCAAGGCCCTGGGTCCTGAAGGGGCTGCGGACATGCACCGGCGCATGACCGTTTTTACGGTGGGTGAGGCCCGAAAGACAGGTTTTCCTGTTCAGATCCGTTACACCGGCGGCAGCGTCGATCAGATGCGGGAGTGGCTGGGGCCGGATCATCACTATGTGGACCAGGGTGAGGGGGATCTGGGGCAGCGTCTCGAAAGGGCCTTTGATGATTGTTTTGGTCAGGGGGCCCGGTCTGTCATGGTGATCGGGACAGACTGTCCGGACAACCGGGCCCCGGTCATGGTTAACGGTTTTCGTCTTCTCGACACCCATCCCTGCGTCATTGGCCCGGCAGAGGACGGGGGCTATTACATGATCGGCCTGAGCCGCCCCCAGCCCCGTCTGTTTCGGAATATTCCCTGGGGAACCGGCGATGTTCTGGATCGAACCCTTGAAGCGGCCGATTCTTTCATCCTCCTTGAAACGCTGAGCGATGTCGATGAACCCGAAGATCTTCCACCCAAAATTTCGGTTATCGTTCCAACCTTGAATGAATACAGGAACGTGGGTTCATGCCTTCGGAAAGTGAACCAGGGGTTTCACGTCGAATGTCTTGTCGTGGACGGCGGAAGCTCGGATGATACACGGATTGCCGCCTTGAAAAACGGCGCCCGGGTATGTGTGGCGGCGCCCGGCCGGGCAGGTCAGATGAACGCCGGCGCACGCGAGGCATCGGGGGATATCTTTCTGTTTCTCCATGCCGACTGCCTTCTTCCCGACGGTTGGGACATTGATCTTCGACGGGTGATGAAAGACCCCCGGACGGCACTGGGCTGCTTTTCTCTCCGTATTCGAGACTCTTTCCCGGCCAGGCCATGGGTCGAGCTGGGGATCAACCTGAGGACCCGGCTTCTGAAGCGGCCATACGGTGATCAGGGCCTGTTTGTCCGTCAAAAAACCTTTTTTGACCTGGGCGGCTATTGCGATCGTCCGATTCTCGAAGATGTGTGTTTTGTCAGGAGGGCAAGGGAATTCGGCCGGGTCGGCATCGTCTTGACGCCTCTTGCGACCTCCGGCAGGCGCTGGGAACGGTTCGGTTTTTGGAAGACGCTTTTTCTCAATCAGCTGATTTTGCTGGGATCACGTCTGGACATTGACCCGCAGGTACTGAAAACCCTCTATGCGGAAGGTCGATGGTTCTGGCCTTTTCTTTTTATGAGAAAAAAGCGTTAAACGGCCGTTGCCATAAACGATGAAAAACACCTCCGAATCCATTGAATTCAGAGGTGTTTCAGGTTTGTCAAGAGGAGCTCTGTTCAGAGTCAGGGCTATCGCATGTAAAATTGGCAAGAATCTGGACTCTCGGCCGTACGTCTTCGAAGGGGGGGGAACTCCTGCCCCTTCAGGTCTGCGGTGTTACTCCGGGTTCCCGCCATTGTCATTCCGGGTCGGCTTCGTTTTTCGAGCTTTATCGTTTTACCAAATCCTGACAGATTTCAAACTCTCAGGCCTATCGGAGACCGCCCGGAATGACAAGGTTGGGAGCTGAGGCTCAACATGACATGTCGGTAAAATTCTTACATGCGATGGCCATGTGTTCAGAGTTTCTTCGCCCCGCTTTGTGAAAAATATGTTCACACCCGTATCACACCCTGTGGTATGTTGAAATCAGCTCAGCAAGGAGGGTCTATGCACAGCACAAAAGAAATTATCGAAGAAGCGTCTTCACTTCCCGTGGAGGAGAGAATCGTCGTGGTGGATTCTCTTCTCAGGACTCTGAATATTCCCGACCCCGACATGGATAAAATCTGGGTGAATACGGCCGCACGACGATTGGAAGAGCTGAGATCAGGGGCTGTCCCGATGGTCCCGGCATCCCATGTTTTTGACCGGATCAGGGAAAGATTCAAAAGATGACATTAATCTTCCACCCTGAAGCTCAAGCGGAGTTCATGGATTCCATTGAATTCTACGAAAGCAGATCTCAGGGACTTGGCGAAGATTTCGCTGCCGAAGTGTATATGCCATTCAGAACATTCTTTCATATCCCCATGCCTGGCCTGTTATCGAGGGTGAAATCCGAAGGTGTCTGACCCACCGGTTTCCTTATGGGATTCTTTACAGCATCGAACCGGATAACGTTTTTATTCTTTCGGTCATGCATCTTCATCGGCATCCGGATTACTGGAAAAATCGACGATAATCTGGCCCAGTCTGCAAGACATTTTCAGTTTGTCATAACGTGTTCCAGCCGGATCTCCCCGGTCCCGACATAACCGGTTGCATTTATCCGGGGGAATGATTATGATCTGTTCACCTCGAAAACAGCCAAGGTGCTGAAACAGGGGGCAAAAACAGGGAAAACGGCCGTGGTTTTCAAGCGGTCTGAACCATCGAAAAAAGGGTTGAACGATATGCCGATTTACGAATACCAGTGCGAAGACTGCAAAAAGGTCTTCGAGTACCTTGTCATGGGCGGAAAGGATCCGGAATCCTGCCCCAAATGCAAGAAGAAGAACATCAAACGGATGATGTCGGCCTGCGGGTTCGTCACCAAAGGCGACGGTGGCCAGACCGTCAAATCGTCCGCGTCCGCCTCATCCTGCACCGGCTGCACCGCCGGAAGCTGCGCGAGCTGTCATTAACATGGGCGGCTCAGTCATCATCGGAACACGGGGAAGCAAGCTGGCCCTGTGGCAGGCCAACTGGGTCAAAGGGGAAATCGAGAGAAACCATCCCGAACTCACCGTGACCCTTTCGATCATCAAGACCAAAGGCGACAAGATCCTCGATGTGCCCCTGGCCAAAGTGGGCGGGAAAGGTCTTTTCGTCAAGGAGATCGAGGACGCCCTGCTGTCAGGGGCCATCGATCTGGCCATCCACAGCATGAAGGACGTGCCGTCGGAAATCCCCGAAGGGCTCTGCATCGGCGCGGTTCCTGACAGGGAAAACCCCAGGGATGCGATTCTCTCGAAAGGCCACAAAAAACTCACGGACCTTCCTGAAAACGCCAGGGTGGGCACCAGCAGCCTGAGGCGAAGCTCCCAGATCCGCAAAATCCGTCCGGACCTCGAAATCGTTCCGTTGCGGGGCAACATCGATACCCGGCTCAGGAAACTGGACGAAGGCGAATTCGACGCCATCGTTCTCGCGGCGGCCGGCGTCCGGCGGCTGGGATTCGAAGAAAGGATCAGCGAAATTCTGGACCCGGACCAGGTGCTGCCCTCGGTGGGGCAGGGAGCCCTTTGCATTGAAATCCGTGAGAACGATCCCAGGATCGAGAAGATCGTGAAACCCATGGATCACAGTGACACGAACACCGTGGTCTCGGGCGAGCGGGCCTTTCTCCACCGGCTTGAAGGCGGATGCCAGATCCCCATCGCGGCCCATGGGAAAGTGGACGGGGAGACGTTCACCCTCACCGGTCTGGTGGCGGACCTGACAGGGGAAACCATCATCAAGGAAACCATAACCGGTCCCCGCAAGGACAGTGAGGTTCTGGGCGTGGCCCTGGCCGACCGCCTGCTTGCCCGGGGAGCGAAAACCATACTCGATCAGGTGAAAGAGACGGCTGATGAAATCGGAAAAAGGTAAAGTGTACCTGGTGGGCGCGGGTCCCGGAGACCCCGGCCTGATCACGGTCAAGGGCAGGGAGTGCATCGAGAGGGCCGATGTGATCGTCTACGACTACCTGGCGGCTCCGGCCCTCCTGGGCCATGCCCCGAAAAACGCGGAAATGATCTACGTGGGGAAAAAAGGCGGGGACCATACCCTGTCCCAGGACGGCATCAACGCCCTCCTGGTCGAAAAAGCGTCAGCCGGAGCTGTGGTCACCCGCCTCAAAGGCGGAGACCCCTTTATCTTCGGGCGGGGCGGGGAAGAGGCGGAAGTCCTCGTCGAAGCGGGCATAGCCTTCGAGGTGGTGCCCGGCGTCACCTCGGCCATCGCGGCCCCGGCCTACGCGGGCATCCCGTTGACCCACCGGAAGTTCACGGCCACCCTGAGCCTTGTCACCGGCCATGAAGACCCTGAAAAGGAAGAGTCCAATATCGACTGGCCCGCCATTTCCAAATCCGGCACCCTGGTGTTTTTCATGGGGGTGAAGAACCTGCCCCTGATCGTCCGGCGCCTCAAGGAATGCGGCAAGCCCTCGGACACACCGGTGGCCCTGGTCCGCTGGGGCACCACGGCCAGACAGAAAACCGTGACCGGCACCCTGGACACCATCGTGGACAACGTGGCTGCGGCCAAGCTCAAATCCCCGTCGATCATCGTGGTGGGACAGGTGGTTTCCCTCAGGGACACCATGCAGTGGTTCGAAAACCGGCCCCTTTTCGGCAAACGGATCATCGTGACCCGGGCCAGGACCCAGGCCAGCGGTCTGACGAAAACCCTGGCCGAGCTGGGTGCCCTGTGTCTGGAAGCCCCGTCCATAAAGATCGCCGAACCTGACGATTACCGCCCCATGGACCAGGCCATCGCCGGTCTTCCGGGCTACGACTGGATCGTGTTCACCAGCGTCAACGGGGTCGAGTCTTTTTTCCGGCGTCTTTTCGAAAAAGGCCGGGACGCCCGGCGTCTGGGTTCGATCAAAACCGCCTGTATCGGGCCGGCCACGGAACGGAAACTCCGGGAATACGGCGTGCTGACCGACATTCTGCCCGAGAAGTATGTGGCCGAATCGGTGGTGGAAGCGTTCAAAGGCCAGGACATGGACGGCAAGCGGGTCCTGATCCCCAGGGCCATGGAAGCCAGGACCGTTCTTCCCGACGAGCTCAGGAAGATGGGGGCCCAGGTGGACGAGGTGACGGCTTACAAAACCGTGGAAGAGCGGGACCAGGCGGACGCCATCACCGAGCAGCTCAGGGAAGGGGACATCGACATGGTGACCTTCACCAGTTCGTCCACCGTCACCAACTTCATGAACCTTCTTCCGGCGGATGAAGCGCTAAAACTCATGGAAAAGGTCACCGTGGCCTGCATCGGTCCTGTCACGGCGGAAACAGCTGAAAAGCTCGGCCTTAAGGTGGGAATCAGCGCGGAAACCTACACCATTCCCGGGCTTGTGGACGCCATCCTGGCGTACTATGGGCGTTGACACCGGGAAACAGGGATTAAAAACGCGGGACACTCGGATTTTGAATCAGCAGGCCACATCGTCTGACTATGGAGAAAACACGCTGATCGACCGCTATCACAGGCGGCTCGACTACCTCCGCGTGTCCATCACGGACAGGTGTAATTTTCGCTGCGTGTACTGCATGAGCCACGAGCCGTTCCGGAAGCTCAGTCACCGTGAGATCCTGAGTTACGAGGAAATCCTAAGGATCGTCCGGGTGGGCGTGGATCACGGCATCCGCAAAGTCCGGATCACCGGAGGCGAACCCCTGGTCCGGCGGGATCTCCTCGACTTTCTATGCGAGCTTTCAGCGCTTGACGGCCTTGAAGACCTTAGTCTTACCACCAACGGCCTGCTTATGGGCGACATGGCATCTTCCCTGAAACTGGCCGGAATCCGAAGGCTCAACATCAGCCTGGATTCCCTGAAGCCTTTGCGGTTCAAAGCGATCACCGGTGTCGACTGTTTTGACACGGTGTGGAAGAGCATTCTGACGGCCCATGATCTGGGTTTTTCTCCCATCAAAATCAACGTGGTGGCCATGCGCGGTGTGAACGACGACGAGATCTCGGATTTCGCGGAGCTCACACGGTCTTGGCCCTTTCACATCCGCTTTATCGAGTACATGCCCATCGGAAAACCTGAAAACCCCATGGCCGGTCCGCCTCTCCTGACACCTGAAATCAAGGCCCGGGTCGAGGGAAACGGGCCCCTTGTCCCTGTGGCATCCTCCCGGTCAGACGGACCTGCCAGACGGTTCCGTTTCAAGGACGCGCCTGGAGAAGTGGGGTTCATCAGCGCGGTGAGCGAGCATTTCTGCGGAACCTGCAACAGGCTCAGGCTGACGGCCAGCGGTCAGCTCAGGCCCTGTCTTCTGTCCGACACAAGCCTGGATGTGGCTGGCGTGATTCGTAACGGATGTTCCGATGAAGAGATTTTCGATCTGTTCAGGCAAGCGGCGTCCATGAAACATGAGCGTCACCGCATCGGGATCGGAGACACGGTCCGGGAAACGGTCTCAACCCGGATGTCTTCCATTGGAGGCTGATTTTTCAGGGTTTCAGGTATTTCCCCTGGTTGTTCAGGGCCGTCTCGGCGTCTTCCAGACTTTTGACAACGATGACGTGGCTGTCCTGGAAATGGGTTTTGAAAATCGTCGATACAACCGACTCGTTTTCCTTGTCGATTCTCACGATACGCCGGACACCGGCCTGGGCGATCAGGTAGCGAACCTTTCTCAGGTGAAATAGGGTTCTCATGTCGGTGATGGACTCGATTCCGCTGATATCGTTGATCACGTCGAAATCCTTATCCACGTTGGCCAGTACGCTGATTACGGCGTTTGACGCCATTTTGGCGCTTTTGGAATCGAACACCCCTGTCAGCTGGATCAGGAGCCGGTTGGTTTTCATATCGTAGGATACGCTCCATGCGGCCTTGCCCGAGCTTCCTTTCCGTTCGTCTGGAGGGCGTTTTTTCTCGAGAGCCTGGACACAGGCCTTGTACCGCTCCACCTCCTCCTCGAGACGGCAGATTTCCCTCAAAAGCACGGGAACCATGATCTGGAGTTTATCCAGATCCACGATGCTGGCCCTGGGTTTCTTCCCGTATTTTTTTTTCAGATCCTCGATGTCAAAATCCATGAAATCTCCTGGCCAGAGCTGTGTCCTCCCAAAAAATCATCCCTTCGGAAAGGATCGATTGATACACTTAAGGCGTTTAAGCAGTTGCAGCATTATAGCGAACCGGCCTTTTCCGGTCAATCAGGAACATGGAGAAAACCACTTGAAGACCGTGTCATTTCCGATTTTTCCAGCCCCATTCTTTCCCCTCGTAAAAAAATCTTGATTTTTAGAATAACACTGTTAATGTAACGATGTTATTTAAAAAAGGAGAAACCATGCCCAAAGCACCCATGAGTGCGGAAGATATAGAAAAAACAAGGGAAAAAATTCTCGATACAGCCCTTGACCTTATCATCGAAGACGGGTTCAACAACTTGAGTGTCCGGAAGATCGCGTCCCGGCTGGGGGTCACGGCCACCACGATCTACAACTACTACACCAACAAGGACGAGCTGAACCTGATGATCCGGATGAAAGGGTTCGGAACCCTTCACGAGTGCCTGACCCGAAGTTCGGACGGGCTGGCGGATCTGGAAGAGCGGTTCGGAGCCCTGATCAGGGCTTACGTGGACTTCGGCCGGACCTGGCCCAGCTACTACGACATCATGTTCAACCTGCACACCCCCAAATACCTGGATTACGTGGGGTCTGACATCGAACCCGTGGCCAGGATGGAAAAGGACAGGGCCCTGTCCTGTCTGGCGATGTTCATCGACCCCATCGCGTCCTATTTTCCGGGTGAAGGACAGGAAAAAGACCGGTTTGTCCAGTACCAGGTGGTGAAATTCTGGAGCGGCCTCCACGGCCTGGTGACCCTGTGCAACAGCCGCCTGTTCCATGAAGTTTTGGACGATGTGGACGGGTTTGTCGAACAACGGACTTGGGACCTGATCGGAGAGATCAAAATCCTTAAACAGCAGATCGACCAACAAAAAGGAGAAACAAAATGAGCCGTAAAACTGCGGGAAATATGCTGACATCCCTTTTTCTGAGGTTTCTTGCCTTGAGTTTCACTCACAGGAAATCCCTGTCCCGCTATCTGGCCTCAGCGGACGGCTGGATAGATTTCACCTTTGGGGTCAGGACCGAAAACGGTTCCGTGGAACAGGCCCTGATTTTCAGAAAAGGCCGGGTCCGTGTGACAGGCCGCATGCCTGAAAACCCCGACGCCATGCTGGTGTTCAGGGATGAACGAGCCCTGTTGGAGGCAGCCACCGAACCCCCCAACCGGCTGATGATGGCCCTGATGGAAAACAGGATGGTGACCCGGGGAAACATCGGCTACCTTCAGCTGATCAACTTCTACCTTTCCCTGCTGCTGAAACCCGTACAGATCGCCAAACTTAAAAAGGAAACCCGGATTGAGAAACGGGATTATGACGCGGGAAAAGCGTCCAGAAAATCCATCGAGACCCGAAAGACACCCCAGCTCCGGGGCCGGGCCGGAGACGACCTCTTTGTCCGATACCTGAAAGACCCATACCTCGCCGCCATCAGCCTGGACGATTACCCCCGGCTGAAAAACTTCCTCGACATCCACTTCAAGACAAAACCTTCCATCTGTCATGAGCGGCCGGAACTTCTCACCGAATGGTTCCGGGTCAACGGATTCGAAACAGACAGAAACGGCCAAACCCATGTTCCGGAATTGCGGCAGGCCATGGCGTTTCGCTACCTGATGACCCACAGGAAACCCATCATCCGTGACGGTGACCTGATCGCCGGGACCACCACCACCAAAGACATCGGGGTGGTGCTGTACCCCGACGCCCATGGAACCATGATCTGGGGCGAGCTTCTCACCGCGCCCCACCGGCCTCTGAACCCCTACGTGGTGGAACCGGAAACGGTTTCGGTCCTCCACCACCGGATTTTTCCGTTCTGGGTCAAGAGAAATTTCAGGGAATGGGTCCGGGACACCAAGGACAATCCCACCTGCCAGAAACTGGACGAACGGTTCGCCGCCTGTTTTCTCTGGAAAACCGTGGCCCTGTCCCACACCATCCTCCATTACCCCAAAATCCTGGCCAAAGGAACCCGGGGCATCCGGGCCGAGATCGAGGCGGAACTGGACAAAACCCCGGAAACCCTGAAGGAAAAAAGGGATCTGCTTCAGGCCATGGCCATCTGCCTGGAGGGCCTTACGGCCTACGCCCGGAACCTTTCCGATGAGGCGGACCGGCTGGCGGCCCGAAAGGAAGACCCGGCCGGGAAAAAGGAACTCCTGAAACTCGCCGACATCTGCCGCAAGGTTCCGGAAAATCCCTGCACCACCCTGGACGAGGCGGTGAACGCCCTGTGGATCGTCTGGGTCGGGGTCCACATGGAAAACACCAACGCCGGGTTCTCCCTGGGCCGCCTGGACCAGTGGCTCCAGCCCTATTTCGAAGCGGACATGGAAAAACTTAAAAGCGAAGAGGAACGGGAGGCGTACATCCGTCACGCCGTGGAGCTGATCGGCTGTTTCTACATGCGCTGTACCGATCATCTGCCCCTGATCCCCGACATCGGAAACCACCTGTTCGGCGGCAGTTCCTCGGACCAGGCCATCACCCTGGGCGGTGTCACACCCGAAGGCGAGGACGCCGTGAACGACATGACCTACATCTTTCTCAAGGTCACGGAAATGCTGGGCATCCGGGACCCCAACGTCAACGCCCGGTACAGCCGGGAAAAGAACAGCCTGACCTATCTGAAACGGCTCTGCGAAGTGAACGTGAACACCCTGTCCACCCCCTCCATCCACAACGACGAGGCGGTGATGGACAGTCTGGCCGAATTCCGTTATCCCGCCGAGCACCTTCGGGACTGGTCCGCCACGGGTTGTGTGGAACCCACCCTTTCAGGGCGTCACATCGGCCATACGAACTGCATGATGTTCAACATGGTGGCGGCCCTTGAAATGGCCCTCAACAACGGCCACCATCCCCTGATGCGCTGGGATCTGGGGCCGAAGACCGGGGATATCGACGCTGGGGATTTCAAGGATTTCGAGAGCTTTTTCAACGCCTTTGCCGAACAGCTCGGGTTTCTCGCCAGACTCACCTGCCAGTACAACAATTACCTGGGAGAGGCTCACCAGACCCTCCGGCCCACGCCGTACATTTCCGCTCTGATCGAAGGGCCCATCACCAAGGGGAGAGACGTGACCAAAGGCGGAGCCCAGTACAACTCCTCGGGCACCGCCTGCATCGGTCTGGCTGACATCACCGATTCCATGATGGTGATCAAAAAACTGGTGTTCGAACAGAGGCTCATCACCTTTCCACAGCTTCTCAAAGCGGTTCGGGACAATTTTAAAAACCACAACGCCCTCCTGGCCACCCTCAGGACCAAAGTGCCCCTGTTCGGTTCGGGAGATCCCGAGGCCCTGGCCATGGCCAACCGGGTGGCCAAACTGGCCCACGACATCTTTGCGGCCCAGACCAACTACCGGGGCGGACCCTACACAGCCGGGTTCTGGTCCATGTCCAACCACGTGGCCTTCGGAACACTCACAGGCGCCCTGCCTTCGGGCCGTCTGGCCGGAAAGGCCTTTACCCCGGGCCTGACACCCGAGCCCCACGCCTCGAAAAACATCTTGGCCAACCTCCGGGATGTGGCCGGTCTCGACCCGAGAAACATGAACAACAACATCGCCTTTAACGTGAAAGTGGTGCCCGCACCCGGTGAAAGCCACGAAAAGACCGTGGACACCATCACCGCCTACGCCCGGGCCTACTGCGACCTGGGCGGCATGCAGATGCAGCTCAACGTGGTGTCCTCGGAAACCCTGAGAGACGCCATGATCCACCCGGAAAACCACCAGAATCTCATGGTGAGGATCTCGGGCTACAACGCCTATTTCGTCACCCTCAACCGGAACATGCAGACCGAACTGGTGGAACGGGCGGAGTTTGGCGGGTGAAGCGGGCTGTGTGACGGTGCTCGGGAATTTTTTGAACATCGAACATCGAACACAGAACATCGAATGGGGAATGAGGTTGCGATGCGGGAGGTATGGGATATGTTCGGGCGGTCTGGCGTGTTGGGGTGAAGAAACGTCCAACGCTCAACGTTCAACGCCCAACGTCCAATGGTGGCGATGCGGGAGCCGGTAAGATATCGGCTGCCCCGCGTAACGGAAATTATCAATACTGAATCCGAAATGCCCCGATCCTTGGCAACCGGGAACGCCGAGTTGCACTCGGCACCTGGGCCGGGTTCACCCCGGCGTTTTCAAGACACAATAATCAACCCCCCATCCTTTAAACGATGGAGCTTTCCATGAACCACGAAAACAAAAAACTCCCCCTGATCCTCGACATCAAGGGCAACAGCCTGGACGACGGTCCGGGCATCCGCTCGGTGGTGTTTTTCAAAGGCTGCCCCCTTTCCTGTCTCTGGTGCCACAACCCGGAAAGCCAGAAACCCGGTCCTGAGATCGCCTTTGACGCCACCGTCTGCGTGGACTGCGGCGCCTGCCGCACCCTGTGCCCGGAACAGGCCCTTTCAAAAACCAACCCCTTTTACGTGGACCGCAACCGCTGCACCTTGTGTTTCCTCTGTACCTCGGCCTGCCCGTCCGGGGCCCTTGAACCCATGGGAAAACCCATGACCGTGGGCAAAATTCTCGACCTGATCCTCCCGGACAAGCCGTTTTTCGACGTGTCCGGCGGCGGTGTCACCTTGTCCGGGGGCGAGGCCACGATGCACATGGATTTTGTCTCGGAGCTGGCCAGGGAACTGAAAAAAGAGGGGATTCACATCCTTCTTGAAACCTGCGGCCGGTTCGAGCTTTCCCGGTTCCTGGACCGCCTGTACCCTTACGTGGACACGATCTACTTTGACCTCAAACTCATGGACAGCAAAGCCCACCAGCGCTACTGCGGCCAGCCCAACGAAGGGATTCTCCAGAACTTCCGGATTCTCGCCCAGTCAATGGCCGGCGACGGCAAAACTCTGCTTCCGCGAACGCCCCTGATTCCCGGCATCACGGATACCGAAGAAAACATCGCCGCCATCGCCTCGTTTCTGAACAGCCTTGGAATCAAACACGGGGCGCTGCTTCCCTACAATCCCCTCTGGCAGGACAAACTCCACAAAATGGGTCTCGAAGACCCTTTTAAAAACCACCCGGGCCTGGTTGGTTTTTCAGGGAAAGAGGTTCTGGAAAGGTGCCGAAAGATATGGAACAATGCGGGGATAAGCTGTGCAGATCGTTGAATAGGAGAGGGTGAGGTGTGTCGCTGTCGAGGGTGTTTGGCTTGATCTCCCATAGCCCCCGCCCCTGTCATTCCGGGCGGCCTCCAACATGACGGGCCGTTTGAAACATCTTCGGACTCGACAAAAACCACAGGCCCGAATTTCGAAGCCGACCCGGAATCCACGCCGGCACAGGGCACGATTTCTGAAACTTCAGGAGTTACCTCACTTCCGGGCATGGATTCCGGATCTCCGCTCTGCTCCGTCCGGAATGACAATGGCGGGGACTTTGTCAAACATCTTTCATGATTCGTTGTGGGCTGTGCCATCTAAAGGCTTGCCCATGGCTGTTATTTCGGAAAACCAAAATCGCTATCTTTATCAGTACCCCAATCGATACCGGTACCGATACCGATGATGGCCTGACGATATCCTCCGGATCAACCCTCAAAGATTGAGATACATCCCCCGAACCGCGTCCTGCCCGTATTTCCTTTCCAGTCTCCGAACCGTGAAATGGCCTTTGGCCATATCCTGAAAATGGTCGATGAAAATCGTGTTGATCAGGGCGCCACCTGCCGCTCCCACTGCGGGAATCAGCTGGGCCGCCGCTTTCTGGGACACCTGGATGCTGAACCTTTGGGCCACCAGAAGGATCAGCCGGGCCAGGGCCGGAGCCCCTTCCTCGGCCAGGCCTTTCTGGGCGATAAACTCCGCGGCCCGGGCCACCGAGCTGGCCAGGGCCGCCCTTACCGCGAAATAACCCGCTTCGCTGCTGTCATCGCTTTTACCCGGGCCACCCAGGGCGAACACCTCGATGCAGGCCGCTTTGGTTGCACCGTCGGTGACCGTTTCCCCCTGGCTGCGGGCCACATCGGCGATGGACCTCAGCATCAGCGTGGCCGAAATGGGAAGTTCCACCGCCAGGGCCGTGAAACCGAAAAATCCGCCCACCCCGCCGGTCACCGCCACCGCCGCCCGGTGGAAAAGATTGGCCGGAGGCCGCCACCTGGCGTCCGTTTCCAGGGTCGACACCGCCGCGTGCACCGCCCGCGTCAGGGCCGTTGTGGTGATCCCGCCGATCTTCTCATTCCAGTCCGCAGGAAGCATGGCGAACCCCTTTTCAATGGGCCGCCCGATCATATGGGTGATCCTGGCCGCAAGCCCCGGATTCTCCAGGAGTTGCTTGGCCATTTTCAGTTCGTGGATGTCGTGGGGATCAAAAGTCATGGCTACCTCAATTGACGTCTGTTGCCGTTCTTAAAAAATTCTCGAACTTTGTAATGTATTCTGAAAGAAAATGTGAAAAGTTTTCCGGTTTTTTCGCCCCTTCTCTGTATCCCCCATGATTGATGTCATTTCTGATGGGGCCTAAGTTCCCAATACTCAGAGTGAAATCTGTGTTTGATCGTAAATATCCGGTGACGTTCGAAACAAATTCCATGGCAGGTTCAAACGGCTTTTCATCTCTGGGGTTTTCTCCGCGCAATTCTTTAAATACTCCCTGGGCAAGACGTGCGGCACACTCCCTGTCTTTCTGGTTCAGGTAATCTCCCTTGGATACGGATACAATATGAGAAATCATGGTTTCAAGGAGAAGGGTTAAACCTTGCTGAATGAAATTGTGTTTCAAACACCATTTGGCAGACTCAATTCCGTCGTTGACAGGCTCTCCAGTGAAAGAAGCGAAACCGCGTTCAATTTTATCAATGAGGGGTTTGAATGCAGGTAAAAGATTTGAATCCTGATACTGGGCAATGTTTTTCTTGTTGGACTGAACCTGCTCAGAAATATCACAGGCCCTGCAAGTGGCAATGATATTGGAAAAATCATTCAACCCTTTTCCGATCCTGTCGAGATTTTTTGCAAATGGATTTTTACCCTGGGTCTGTGCGAGAACCGGTTTTACATGACTTTTCATGAGATAGGCCAATCGGCTTGCATCACCTGATGTCACAAAACGTTCCACACCGAAACTCCAGTCCAGAAGGCTGTCAAAGGCTGACAGGTCCAGAATAGGGACATTTCTGTCTTCTATCGGTATGCTTGGAACTTCAGACGGATATCCAAGTTTTTCAAAAGGTCCGTAATGGATGCCTGATATTATGATGTTTTTCAGGACTTTGGCGTAATTCAGAATGACGATGGCTAACATGGGAATCGATCTGAAAGCATGGGTAATATCGAAAATAACCTCATCTTCCTCCCCGATGTGATCAAAAACTTTATGGAAAATTTTCCATATGCCTTCGTTGTCAAGGCCTTCGTCAATGTCAACGGAGCTGACGGGGGCTGTTAAGTTTAGTTTTTGGAGACGTTTATCAAGACCCTCTGAAGGGATGATATTTTTATCCCGGTCAAGATGACCGTTGTCAAACCAGTTTCGTTTTTTTGCATCTTCAGTGACGAAAATAAGAATGCGGTCGTTTTTGCCCCATGTTTTACAAACGATTGAGGCGATAGCCTCTTGAACAAAACGGACGTCTTTGACCTCAGTTTTTTCAGGTCGTTCAACGTAATAATTGCATGAAATATAGTTGTTGGTCCCGAGAAACGATATAAAAAGTCTGGCCATTGATGTGTCCCTCCTTGCTTTGCGTCAATCAGAGCACGCATGTGTTTTTCCACTGCAAATCGTTTAAATCTGAATTTGCTCATACCGCCGAAACCGCCGATGCCGGAACACCCGGGTGATTTCAACACTTCCGTCGTCCATCACCGTTTCCACCGCCGCCCGTGCCGTGGTGGCGTAGACGGGGATCAGGTCTTTTGAAAAGGCGTAACACACCATGTGATACACGGCCCCGAAATCACCCTGGATCAATACCGTATCCCCGGGCCGGGCCGTTTCGTCCAGCCAGGATTTCACCGGGGAAAGCATCCCGCCGATGCTGTCGGCATCGGCGGGGATGGCGGCCCAGATTCGTGAAACCGAAGGCGGAGGATCCACGAATCCGGAGACACCAAGCGTGCCCAGGGCGTCGGCCTGCTGGTCCGGGGTCAGGGTGTGGTTCATTAGAACAAAAAATCTTGCATTCATTCAAATGCACCCGTATCCACCTGATTCTCCTTGCAGAGATTTATGATCGTCACAGCCCAGGTTTTCCCTTCCTTGAGGGATTTCCGGAATTTTTTCTTGTCCCCCGCCATGGCCTTTTCAAAGAGAATTTGGCACATTTCGGTTTTCGCCCCAGGGTCAAGCTCATTATCGATCATGGGTTTTAAACGCTGGATATCTCCGCTAATGTTTTTGCTGGCGTTTACCATCAGTTTGAATGTTGCGCACTTTTCAGCCGCCTGTTCCCGGGCTTTTTCTTCGGGGCTCTTGACAGGCACGGCTGGGGGGGTGTTTATGGTCTCGGCTGCTTTCACGTCGATTTTTTCAAGAACGTTCATGTCAAACGCGCTTCGGTAAACAACCTCATCGGCGTCGAATTTTTTTTCCATTTCCGGTGTGAGCGGTGTGAGAGATGCCCAGCCGAAGGGTTTGAGGCCGGCGTTAGATGTCGGCTTGTTATGATCAGAAGAAAGCCAGAATGTTGTTGCATGATCCAAGATAGTGCTGTCTTTTTTCCCCAAACGTATTTTTATTTTTCTGTAGCCTTCGACAGTTATTGATTCTGCGCCTGAATGACGACCGAGCCTGACAGGAATACTATTGTCCTGATTTGATATATCGATGCCTTTAATTCCTATTCTTGAAAGTTCGGATAATTCCCTTGTATTTTCTTTAGAATAAAAAAACTTGGGCGCGGAAATTATTTTTTCGAGCGTTGCAGTTGAATTAATGTATCGTTTGGTTAATGGATGCTCAACTGAAATTTCTCCTATAAAAATTCCACCTGGCTCAATAACCTCAAGAATTTGATGGAGACTTTCAGGCTCTTTATCAGATTTTTTCTTTCTGTTTATTGAATAAACAATTTTTGTTTTGACATCGCCAACCGGCATGAAATCAGATACTTTAACAAGCCTGAATGGATCAGTTTCAATTCTTCGTGAATCATAATTCATTAGGTTGGCTTGAAGTTCTATTGATTTTGGGGAACTTACTTTTTTTGTTCTGGCCTCTGAATTAAGGTAGGCCGTCCTAATAGAGCCTTTTAAAGCTGAGCCAGGAATATAGGGCCTTTCATCATAAAGCCTGAATGAAGTCCTTTTAATCTGAAAATTGTTAAGATTTTGAGTTAGATTTTTTTCATTTCCAGATAACTTCAAAACAGTTCGATAATGATCTACAAAGTGGGGGCTTAATTTCACCCGTTTGCCATCAGCCTTTTTCCCACTTAAAAATTTGTAGAGTTCGATGATCGAACTAACGGTTCCTTTTTTGCAGATCTCTGAAAATTTCATACGGTCTATCGCATCGAGACCGGCAATAAATGTCAAGGGATCAAAAACAACCATTTCCGGACCGTTTGTTCCGGTTTCATCCACCACAAAAGACGTGGGTTCATACACTTCATCGCAACCGATATGGACGGGTGACAGAATTTTTAAATAGCACCTGAAGGTTTCTGTTTTTATTTTCATTTGTTAGCCTCCAGTTTCACCGGTAACCATGGGGCGTATCCCTGGCAGACGGTTTCCGGTTTGAGGAATGAAACGTTTCTAACCGCAGAACCGAGCCACGGTTTTTCGAGAGCCTTTCGGTCGTTTGGAAAAAAGACCGAACTTTCATCGGCCATGATCACCGGTCTTTTAAAAGGGTTCTCGCTTCTCGCTAATGTGCCCCCATGTTTTCCATATCTGACAAAGGGGCTGAAGAACGCCTGGCTGAACTCATCTTTTGCGGGGACACATGGGGCCAGCGCGTAACATGCATCCGCTTTATCGTAATCCACCGCAACTTCGTCCGGTTCGCACGCTTCAAAGCGGCCAAGACCTGTGGAGGCGTCCCGGCCGTATCCGGACTGCCCGATAGCGTTGAGGCCTTTGACGATGTTGTCGATGGAAACGACCGTTTCATCGACAACCACAAAAAGCACCAGTTCCATTTCCGGAAAGAAAAAGAAATTTTCTGTGGAATACGGGGCGAAATCTCCTTTTCCTGTGGTCTGGGTCAGGCGGTTGATGGCGTTGTGCGCCTGTGAAAAATTGATAAAGAGTTTCTGGTGACCCGCTTTCTCCATGATAAGGAGTTGCTCCGGTTCCAGATTGCCGGAAAGTTCCTTGGCTGCCTCTTCATCCGTTATGCACGGGGCGTCCGATAGGATCAACAAACCCTTGTTTGAGAGCTTCAACCATTTTTTCTTTTTTTGTTCCTTACGCACCTCGATCTTTTTTTTCGTGGATGCGTTCGGGTTGTATCCCATAAAACCGGGATGTTCCGGTTTGGGGAGGTAATACACCGTTTCTTTACCCACCGTGTTCTTTGGAAATGCCGAGGAAAAGACCACAAAGGGAGACTTATCATAACTGGCGAGGTTCTTTTCAATCCCGCCATCGACAAGTGATGGATCGTGGGCCACCTGCCAGCAGAAATGACCAAAGATCGTGTCACCTTTCAGAGGTGTCCCGAAAGCAGATTGGGGTTTGATCGTTATTTCATAGAGTTTCACATGCCCCTCCTTGGGTTAGAGCGGTTTTGTGCCTTCAAATTTTTTCTGAGTTTCGGCATCGTCGAAAACAAATCGGACCCGACCATAGCCCCGGCTGCCGCTGCCGCCCAAGGCGTCCATTTCAAGAAGACGCATGCCTTCGAAAAGAAACCCTTCGAGGTTCTGGTCTTTATCCATGTCAAATTCCTTGAGGGTGATGGTGAAGGTGAATTCCGTTTCGGCCGGGACACGTTCGGTGAACCTGGGGTTTAACGCCGTTCCCTTGATCCGGTCGATGGAGTTTTCGGATTTCACTTCTGTCAGGGGAAGGTTACGTTCAAAGGCCCGTTTCTTCCATTCTGCTTCGAGACTGCAATCGGCGAAAGAAAGGCGGGATGGGCCGATTTTGCCAGATTCATCTGTGTCGGCACCGCTCATGCCAAACAATTTGAGAATTTTTTCACCTTCATTCTTGTCGTTGTCTCTGGCCAAGTCTCTCAGGCCGAGTGGTGAGCCGCTACCATCGGTTCGTTTGCCGATAATGCCGCTTTTGAGTTCAAGCAATGAGCGGATCTTACCTTTGATAGACGATCCTGGAATATAGGGTTCCAGGGTATGAGGATGCTTGATTACAGGGTTGTCCGTTCCACCGATTCGGAGTTCTGTATCGCCTGCGCCGATGTGAAGACCGCTTTTCAAGATGATTTTACCCGTATATTCACGAATGGATGTCAGTTTCATAGTATGGATTCTCCTTTATGATTCAACGTTAATCTCTGGGGTTATGCATTTTGTAAAAACCAAGGAATGCTTCGAAAAATGACGCGAATACATTCAAATCGCTGGGTTTTTCTATCTGGTCAATGCCTGTTTTTACGAATTCCAGAAAGTCATCTGAAATCAAATCTCTCCCTTTGGCGTATGCCGCTTTTGCCGTGACCATGTGAACAAAAGGCAGGACATTGTCCCAAGATTCCGGATTCGTTTTGGCAAGCATGTTCAAACGGGTGACTTCATCATAAAATTTTCTGAGCTGGGTCCGTTTGTCCTTCTTGTTATCTTGGGAAAGACGTCTTGATAGCTCCTCGGCCTTTGTTGAAAATAGCGTCGGGTCGATGATGTTTTTTTCTTTATCTTTCCAGAGAGTTATTTTCATATCTTCTTGCTCCTTGAATTGTATTGAAGGGTCCATAAGGGGATTCTCAGTTTTCCGCCGTAACAGTTCAACCAGTCTGCCAATTTTGCATGCACCTCTTTGACCAGCGGCTCTTTCTTTTCTCGGGCCAGTTTTTTACCCACGTTTCTTTCCGTGGAATAAGCCAGGTGAGCTCGCCATTTGGTGCAGTTCATGCTGCCGATGTGAAGCTGGCCTGAGTTCAGGATTCTTTTTTCCATGGCCGCCATGTCGATAAAGGTATTGAGCTTGTACAACATGACCCGGCTCAGAGTCTCATCGTTAAGCCAACGTTCGAAGGTGGATGTGGTCTGTTTGAGGTCAGCCAGTTCACTCCAGTCGACGGTTTCGTCAAAAACGGTCAGGCGTTGCTTAGCCTTGTGTTTTTTTGATTCTTCAAGGGCCTTTTCCGCAGCTTCCGCCATTTTGTCCACGGGGGTATGGGACTTATGAACGCTGATTCCGGCGGAGAAATGGATCTTGTCGTTTTGACAGGCGAAGTCTCTGAAACTCGCGTCCAGTTCGGCGGCCAGATCCGTCATCCGGTTCCAGGGGCCGATGAGGAACAGATCGTCACCTCCGGCAAAAACAGTGTAAACATCCTGATACAGATCGGAGTTTTCGAGAAACCAGGGAAGATACACCGCGAAAAAGTTGTTCATCTGACGGCTGAGGGTTGCAGACCTGGAAACCGAATAATACCGTTCACTCTGACCGCATGCCATGATAAGGCCCAGATTGTCCACGTCGGCTTTTAAAACCCCAAGGGCGTCCACGCCTGAGATTTTTCCGTCAGATAATGGGATCAACGACTTTTCGGCAATGTGGTTCAAGGTTATCGGAGCGCCCACATTCACTCGCTCGTCTTCGTCAGCGCTTTGTGTCAGCCGTTCATCGTATATGTCCTCTTTTGAATAAACCGGAACGTATCCGTTGATCAGCTTGAGGGAAAAACGGTTTTTCCCTTTATCCCCGATGGCCGTCTGCCAGAAACGAATCAAACGACCTTCTGATGCTTCCTTTACAAGAGCGTCGTCGGAAAACATCAACTGGTATTCACCAAAGATGGGTTCCCGGAGAGTCCCTGAGGCCCCGGTTAAAACCGCGAGGCCCTTGGTTTTGACGAGTTTCTCGCCAATCAGGAGATGATCGCTGCACAAGCCGCAGATACTTTTTTCACTTTTGGTGGATGTTCCCGGACGCTTGCCGCAAAATGCGCAAATCTTTTTTTCGTTCTGCTCATCGGCAAAGAAGTCGGCCACGGCACCCCCATATGCTTCAAGATTGAAACGTTGGAATTTTTTCAGACCCTGGCGTTCGAGAATTCTGGATTGCAACGCATGAAACTGTCCGTACTTGAAATCAGCCGGGGTTGCGGCGACATCGGAAAAAAGGATCGTTGTTTCACCATAGGTTCGTTTCAACAGCCATGATTCAATGGCGGCTATCACGTCGTGATAAGCCATTAGGGCCTGATCCGTGTTGGGCGCGATCAGGGTGAGCTTGCCTCCGGCGTTCAGGATCACCGATGTGAACGGCAGGCCCATTTTTCTTAAAATCATATCTGCTGCCAGTTCGGTCATCAGAGAGACGTAAAAGGACCGTCCTCTCAACAGTTTGGACCTGAATTTTCGGGTGTCTCCGAATCCGTTAAAAATGAAATTCTGGATTCCGCTGAAGTCCGCACTGATCAGAAGAAATTTTTCTTCTTTTTCATTCCTTATGGCTTCGGGTGTCAGGGTTCCTTTGTCACGATGATACAGATACAGCGCCGAACACAAAGCCGAAGTGGTTCTTAAATGGTCGTAAAGCGAAACATCGGGAATGGTGTTCTTTACCCGGGCTGAGGGTATCGACGAGGTGTAGCGCATTACAAGGCTTTCAAAATGCTCGAACCATAGGGCCACATGATCCCGGTGGGCCAGATGCTTCAGCTCTTCGGAAAAACCGTCGAACAAATTCTGGTATTCCTGTCTGGCTTTAGCACCATCCGTGGGTTCCAACTCGTTTTTCGGTTTCGGAAAGATGCTTCCATGGGACAGTGCCGCAAGGGGGTAAGCATGTTTGAAAACGTCACGTGTCAGGCTTTGTTTGGGGTTGTCGTAGTCGACGGCTTCAAGGATCGGAACGAGCCGTGTTTTTTCGAAGTCCTTGATGCTGACACCCTCGCTTTCCGCTTCATCGTAATCTTTTCTGTCCATACCGCTTGAAAGGCGGTCTGCCTCGGTCACGATCCATTCCATGGCAGATGCGGCATTGTGATGAGCTGCGGCCAGGCGAATCAGGCTTTCACCTTGCCCCCAGGCGTTGGCGCTGAGTTCTGCCGGGAGATGCTCTTTGAATCTTTCGATAAACTCGGCCGTGAACAGGGCGTGTTCATGGGAATATCCGCCGGATTTATTCTTCGGCAGGAAATCCCCCCTGTTTTCATTGATCTCAGTCCTGCTGATGCCGAGAATATCCCGGCCGCAGAACTTGCCTATGTCGTGGAAAAATCCGGACATGGCCATTTTCAAGGTTGTTTCATCCATAAACGTGTTCTCCTTTTATAGTAAGGAATGTTCAGCCCAGAACCTCACAAGAGATCTTGCCCAGGCCGAAAACCGTGTTTTTGCCGACGTGAATTTTCGAGGCAATGTCCAGCAGGTGGAGGTATTCGCCCAGATGCCCTTCGTAGGTGACGCTGCCTGTGAAGCCGCCCATGAACATCTTCTGGTCCTGACGGCTGGAGTAGCGTTGCCAGTCCAGCCACTTCAGGGTGTTGGCGACGATACCCACCCGGGCGGCCCGGTCGATCATGCCCTTGTAATCCAGGGGCGGTTCACCTTCGCCGTAGTGGTTCATCATGGACGCCATGCGGCGGAGCATCTGCCGGACCAGGGTTTTAAAATCCAAAGTGCCGGGGATGTCTTTGTCGAACTTGATCCGCATGGGTGTCTCGAAATTCACTCTGACTTTCAAGACGGCGCTGTCGTCTGTTTTTTCAAAAGGGACTTCAAAAAAAATGTCGGGCAGGGTCCGGGGAACCGTGATCCGGCCGTCCCGGGCGTCATAGACTGTGTTGCCGTTCCAGATTACGCCGGCGAGGCTGAAGGCGCCACGGCGTCCGTTGACCCGCTTGCCGATGCCCCGCCTGCCCATTTCCTGGAAGGCGTAGATGAAATAGGGCAGGCTTTCGTTGACCTCGCCGAAAAGAAGCACATCCACGGGCAGGGTGTCCCCGGCCTTGAAATGGGTCTGGGACGTGGTGTCCGGGCAGAGAACCACCGGGTGGGGGACGGTCGAGACGTTTTCTCCGTCTTTAGGGCTTCGGGCCAGGTGGGTTTCGAACACATAGGGGTAGATGCAGCGTCTGACCAGAAGGCAGTCGTCGCAGGTCTGGCGTTTCAGGGCGCAGGCCACATGACGCAGGGCATGGCCGAAAACGCCCCGCAATGTGGAGCCTTTATAGGCAGGCAGGATGGTTTCTTCCGCCATCGTGCAGTTGAATGTGTATTTGCCGTAAATCATGATACCTCGACTGGGGTGTGGCGTTTATAAGTGAAACAGGGCTTTCTGGAGTCATAAACGGCATCGCCTGGAGTTTTTTCAAAAAAAAGAAGATTGCTGATAAAAAAATGAGCCATTAGGAAAAAACTCTTTTTTGATATGACTGACTCGTATAAAATGTCAACTCATTTATGAAATGTTTTTTTTGACTGGTAGAAGCGTTTTGGACAAAGGGTTCTGTATAATATAAGTAATCGACTGTATTCATGATGGTATCCTGTAAAGATTGTGGAATAGGGCCGTGGATGGGTTCAATGAAAACGGATTTTTTTTGACGAGGTTCTATGGACGACTTGGAAAAAGGCTTTCTTGATTTCCTTTCCGACCTTTCCCTGAAAAGCTCAAAACTCGATAATGTGGTCCGGGATGTGCTGGCGAAATTGAAGGAAAACCAGGATTCGGCAGATGAAATCAAACAGATTGTTCTGGTGGCTGTCCTGAGCAAGAAGGAGACGTGGAAAAACATCCTGGCGTCGGGGAAGCCCTGGGCCTATCTCCATACCATGGTTTTGAACACGGTCCGTGACAGGCGGCGCAAGGAGAACGGCGGTGATGACCTTGGCGCGGGGCTGGCCCGGTATTTCAGGAAACGGACCAACGATATCTTGAAAAAAAGTCAGGAGTTCAGGAAGTTCAAAGTAGGGAATGCCTCCAGCGATTTGTGGTACTACACCCGAATGATCTATGAAAATCCGATGAATTTGTTTGTGTTCTACCATCTTAAAGATTTTCCCGACCTGGATACGGAAAGACTGAAACCAGGGGTCGGAGTTCTCAGAACAAAAGACAAAATTCTGGAAATGACCGGCTTTTACCTTGATTCCTGGGAAAACCGTGAGCGGAAACAGCTGGCGGTCAAACTGAATGATTTTCTGGACTGGATTCTGGGCAAAGTGGATATCACAGAGGTTTACAGCGGGAGTTCCCCTGAGCCAAGGGAAAACAGGAACCTTTACGATGAAGACGGGGACAGGATCGACCACGACATGGATCGTTTTGAAAGTGAGGAAGGTTTTCCTGATCTTTACCATGACCGTGACACCCTTGTCAGAAGGTTGAATGCGGGACTCGATGAAAGAGAGAAACGCTGCCTGGCCATGTTTCTTGAGGGAAAGACCCTGGATGAGATCAAAGATGCCGAGGGCTACAAAGGTCCGTCAGGGGCCAAAGCGCTTCGGGACAGGGCGGTGGGAAAAATTCGTCTGGTCATGGGGGCCATGGGGTATCTGGAACCCGGGGGAATGGGTGAAGCCCTGGACGGGCCGTTGATTGACATTCTGAAGCAGGTTTTGAAATATTCCGATTGGGAGCCGTCTAATGAGACAGGCAAGAAAACCGCGACACAAACAACCATGATAGACGACAGGACGACCTTATGAAAAACCATGATGCATACCAACTGATCCAGACGGTGAAGACCTTCAGAACCTGCCCACCGCCGGAACAACGCCATGGAAAAAACTGGGCAAGACACCTTGAAACCTGCGAATCGTGCAGAACCCAGGCAAACCAGGTATGGGAAGAATTTACAGACGAATTGAAACAATTTTTCACCGAAAAACCCCTCCTGCCCGCCCCGGTTCCGGGAGACATTCGCCAGATCGACCCCCGGAAAGGCCGGTGGGTGAACGACGACTTCATGAACCCGCCTCTTGTTCTTGTACTCGATATCGACGAAACACGGCGGACGGCCCGCTGCGCCATGCTCTGCCACGAAACAGATGCCGCCGGTCCCGGCGACCTGATCCTTCCCGAACACACGACGGATTTCCTGGATCTTGCTTTGGAAACCTGGAATCAGCTCACGGTGAAAACAGCGGATCTGGGAGCCCGGGTGGGCGGTGTTTCAAAGGCCTGCCTCGTCGATATCGCAGCTTACGTCAAAGACCAGTCCATCGCTCCGTCCTGGGCTCTGGTTCCTTTGTCTTTCCAAGACGCCGACGACCCCCGGCTGGCCATTCGGAAACTGGAAAAAATCATGGCCGCCGTTTTCTCCCTCACCCCCCTGGACACCCTGGCCAGCCAGGCCGCCAGCCTTGTGGACCAGTTCCGGAACCTCCTGACCGGTCTGGACGATTTTCTGAAAAACCGAAACCTCACCGAAGCGGTCCTGGCCTTCGCCTTCCCGGACGAGCGGCGGCCAGCGTTCGCCCATGCTGACAGAGGGCAGACCCCGGTGGATTTCAGGACCCTGATCCTGAAACATGACAGCCTGGTCAACTATTACCCTTCGGCCGGTGTGGTGGAAACCGATGAAACCATCCGGGGCAGGAGAACTTTGGCCGGCAAGGGGACACCGCCTTCCAGAGCCGGGATTTTCACCTTTCTGGCCTGTCTGGCCCTGCCATCCGGCGAGCTTTTCCGGGCCGAAAAAGCGGTGCTGGACCAGGACGGGTTTTTCACGGCCGAGTTCGATGTGAACCAGATCCAGGATCACCGGTCGGCCCGGCCTGTTTTCTGCGCCATCTACCAGGCGGATGACCATGAGTGACCCCCGGGTGTGTCTCCTTCGTGAACTGGCCGGACTGGGTAGCTGGTCTGTCATCCGGGGAATTTTCGGCCTGAGGAATATCAAGCAACCCTTGATCGCCGCCCCCTTCACTGAAGAGCAGGAAACGTGGCTTGAACAGGCGGAAACCAGGATCGCCCGGGAAAATCCCCACGCGGTTTTTCTTCTCAGTATTCGGGCCGTGGCCGATATGCTGGTCATGAAAGATCCAGGCTGGTTGAATGGCGCGTTTGCCCGAACCCGAATTCCACAGGTTTCCGGCCTTTCTCCGGAAAGGGCCGCTGACTTTTCCTGGTCTTTCGTTCCCTGTCTTCTGGCAGACGGCGCCGACGCCTGTGTCCGTCATCTCTTCTGCGGCCTTGCCCGGGACGGCCGGGGCGAACGGCTGATTCCTCCCTGGGCGCGTCCCCTTTTCGATCCTCTTTTCATCCAATCCATGGAAACGGCCCATGGGCTTCTTGGGGAACAGAACCTCGACGGCGCACCGCTGTCTTTCGGCGTGTTTCCTCTGGCCGAACCGGTGAATTACCCCCTTTTCTGTGGGGATTCAGCGGGGCTTCCCGTGTATCTGGGAGGGAGGCAGCTTCTGGAAGGCAAAACCTGGCCCGGTTCTGTGGCGGCCACCGGGAGGCTGGAAAGCGGGAAGATCGGGGCTGTGGGCCATGTCCGTGAAAAAATGGCCGAGGCCAGAAAAGCGGGCGCCAGGATTTTTATCTACCCCGGGTCATGCAAGGGGCCGGGATCGGTCACACCGGACGATCCTTTCTGCCTTCCTGTCACAGAACTGTCCTGGGCGTTGCACGCCTGTGACCTGGGGCGTCTGGACCAGGCGTTGTTTCACCGGATACTCGAACATCTGTCATCGCCCGGGACATTTGCCGCTTTCTGCGGGAATATCCCGGATTCCGCGTTGATGTCCCTTGCCGGTGGCGTGGGGGACCGGCTGGCTCACATCATTGTCGGCACACCGGATTTGTTCGAGCGCTTTGTCAAAAGCGTCGAAACCCTGATGCGATCCCGCCGGTTTCCCGCCGCTGCGGTTCTTGTCTCTCTGTTCAACCCGGTGGTCGAAAAAGCCGAAAATCTGGACCCTGTTTGTTGGGTCAGGTGGTCTGTGTTGAATCTGGAGCTGGCCAACCACCGGGGGGATTTGGAAACCTCGCGGATCTGGGCGGACAGGGCCGGAGCCGCGATGATCCAGGCCAGAACCCAGCCGGAGGGGCGCCGGATCAGGCCATGGTTCGAGAATCATGATTTTGTGGCGGCCTGTCACAACCGTTACGATTTCAAGCCGGAACAGATCCGGAAATTCGACACCCTTGTCATGACCATCGAGCAGGCATTTCACGGGGAGACAGAAGGGGTCAAGGGGGCTGTCGAGCCTTCTCTGGGGGCGATCTACGGCACCATGGCCCAGCATTACGGTTTTTGCGGACCCTCATTTCTGCCCCGAATGATGGAATGCGCGCAAAAAGCCATGGCCTGTTTCGGCGGAGTTTACGGCCAGTCCGCACCTTCCAGGATAAAAGAGGATTTTCTCCGCCAGTACAACTACATCACCTACGCTTTTTTAGACGCCGGAAACACGGAAGAAGCCCGGCGTCATCTGCTTCTGTACCTGGAACAGCCGGATCTGGAATCGGTGGTCGGGCATCTGGACGTTCTCTCAGAATGGGAACTGGTCCTGGTGGCCCGGTACATGGCCGACGCCGGAGACGGTCCCCTGGTCGCCGCCTGTGTGGAATTTGCCGGAAAAGCCCGGGAAAACCGTGTGGCCCAAAGCCATCCCTGGCAGCTTTGGTGCCTGAACATGGCCCGCTGCGCCCTGAAAACAGGCGACACCCACCTTGCCCGGGAACTGGCTTTTCAAAGCCTTGACATCTGCCGGTCCGCCCGCTCCGGAGACGCCATGAACGTCATGGCCCTTCTGCCCCTTTCTTTTCTCCACGCCCAGGGTCTTTCGTCCAATGACGATCTTGCCCTTCATTACAGATCGGCCGCTGAAAAAGCCCTCTGTCTTAACCCCGATCATTTCGCGGGCCTGAATCCCCAGGACTGCGAGGCCGGGCTGGCTGACATCAGCCGGCGTCCCGCGGCTTTCTTTCCTTTTTCTTACCGTTGAGGTTTGGTTTTTTTACGGCCTGATACCCCATCCATGGCCCGACACCCTGCGGGCGCACCTACGGTGCGCCCAAAACGGCTATCCTGCCGTTTTGTCCGGCATGTTCAGCAAAAAACGCCAGGCGGGCACTTTGAGACAGCAATCCGCCGGGGAACACCCGTCTGAAGGTCAATCTCCTGAAAATCGAGGATTATTCTTTTAGCATGTCAATCATCACGAAACATCCGGCCATCAATTTTTCCGGTCAATATAGCAACTGGTGAAAAATATTGCCAGTTGCAGTTTGGAATGGCACGGATAATATCTGGTTTTGGCCTGGCAACCCCCAATGTAGTCTGATGCAAAACCTCTTCACGTCTTCCCGCATGAAGAGGTTTTGCATATTGACCGCCCGCAATCCTCTCGAAGCGGGGCATAGGTTCAGACATCGAAAGTTCGGCAAGTGTCAAGGTCGTTGTTGCCTGAATTAAAATTAAGCAGCCAATTTTTCAGTATCCGGATTGAGGAACATCATAAATGTTCACGATCTTTTTCTTACTCTACGTTATTTTCTTTTTTTTACCGTAAAGCTTTTGCATGAGTCTTTCTTCAAGCCGCTTATATTCATCAGTGGCTTGATATTCCTGGAGTAAAAGTCCTTGGAACCATTCGGTAATATTGTCGCGGGATAGTTTAGAGAAAAACTGCATGAGATAAGCAGCTGAATTTTCGGTAAGGGTCTCAAGATCCTCTTCAATTTTTTTACCGGAAAGGGCCGCAGTCGAGAGTTTTTTGAATATAAATTCATTGGTATCGGGGAAAAGTTCCAAAAAATAGTCTAAAACTTTTTTGGCGACATCATTCATCGGCTCTTCCTTTCATCATTTCTAACATAATCGTTGCAATGATCGGTTGGTGACATGTTTGTTTGGGAAAGTCACTCAAGCAGACGCAAGCTTCAATCCCCTCGAAGGGGGGGCATAGGTTCAGACAATAACGCTCACAGTCTTAAACTTGCCCTTAACAACTGTCTCAACCCCCTCGAAGCGGGGCATAGGTTCAGACAACCACTCTCGGCCGCTTTTCCCCAGCCTTTTTCGTCTCAATCCCCTCGAAGCGGGGCATAGGTTCAGACCGTAATAACCGCCCTGGTAGACACCTTTCTTTGTCTCAATCCCCTCGAAGCGGGGCATAGGTTCAGACTTACACCCCTTCAGGATTGCATGTGGCCAAAATATCTGTCTCAATCCCCTCGAAGCGGGGCATAGGTTCAGACAAGGTGGCCGACAACGTCGAAAAATACCTCAAAAAGTCTCAATCCCCTCGAAGCGGGGCATAGGTTCAGACCGCAGCTCAGATTTGCCGCCGAGCTGATAATCTTAGTCTCAATCCCCTCGAAGCGGGGCATAGGTTCAGACACATTCTCAGATCTGGTGGAGCTGAAGGAGCAGAGTCTCAATCCCCTCGAAGCGGGGCATAGGTTCAGACACATTCTCAGATCTGGTGGAGCTGAAGGAGCAGAGTCTCAATCCCCTCGAAGCGGGGCATAGGTTCAGACAACCAGTACTCCGGTGAGCTGGCTGGCGTTAAGTCTCAATCCCCTCGAAGCGGGGCATAGGTTCAGACGAGCGAACGGAGTATAAAACTCCGAGGTTTGAAAAGTCTCAATCCCCTCGAAGCGGGGCATAGGTTCAGACCAGGGTGCAAAGTATGTCCGAGTTGACGCTCGGAGTCTCAATCCCCTCGAAGCGGGGCATAGGTTCAGACCTTTCATAAATCACCTCTTATATAACTACATTAAGTCTCAATCCCCTCGAAGCGGGGCATAGGTTCAGACTCCGCTATCCCTATATCCACACGGGTCAGCGTGAATGTCTCAATCCCCTCGAAGCGGGGCATAGGTTCAGACGCCGAACGCCCGATGCAACACGAAGTGATGGACAAGTCTCAATCCCCTCGAAGCGGGGCATAGGTTCAGACCACACTATCGGACCTTAATAGGTTCGAAGAAGACGTCTCAATCCCCTCGAAGCGGGGCATAGGTTCAGACCCTCCAGAGTTTATGGTATCATCTAAAAGAGGAGGTCTCAATCCCCTCGAAGCGGGGCATAGGTTCAGACTGCTATCGGAGAGCTATCAGTTAACATCATAACTTGTCTCAATCCCCTCGAAGCGGGGCATAGGTTCAGACGGTCATATTGTTCCGTTGGAAGCCGATGAAGAATGTCTCAATCCCCTCGAAGCGGGGCATAGGTTCAGACGGGATCAGCAAGTGTTCGTTAGGCGGTACATCCAAGTCTCAATCCCCTCGAAGCGGGGCATAGGTTCAGACCCTGAAATAATTATGGCGAACCTACACCAACTTGGTCTCAATCCCCTCGAAGCGGGGCATAGGTTCAGACTTATGCCGCAGAACACAGCAAAAAAGAGCGGAACTGGGTCTCAATCCCCTCGAAGCGGGGCATAGGTTCAGACAATCTAATTCCCTTGATCTGTAATAAAAAACCCAGTCTCAATCCCCTCGAAGCGGGGCATAGGTTCAGACAGTAATCATTTCTGCCTGCGAAATCCGCGGGCAGGTCTCAATCCCCTCGAAGCGGGGCATAGGTTCAGACAGAGTTCGTTGTGGATTCCGCATATGTGGAAGTAGTCTCAATCCCCTCGAAGCGGGGCATAGGTTCAGACATAAGGAGAACATATGGACCCGTATGAAAGCATTGTCTCAATCCCCTCGAAGCGGGGCATAGGTTCAGACCTTACCGCAGGCCACCTCGTAAGCCCTTCCCTTAGTCTCAATCCCCTCGAAGCGGGGCATAGGTTCAGACTGGCAATCTTCAACGAGAAGTACGCGTCTCTCGTGTCTCAATCCCCTCGAAGCGGGGCATAGGTTCAGACTCAGAAGTGCGAATGTGGGCGCTACACACGGCGCCTGAGTCTCAATCCCCTCGAAGCGGGGCATAGGTTCAGACCTCCATAACCTTTAACCCTATAGGGAGGAGTAACGTCTCAATCCCCTCGAAGCGGGGCATAGGTTCAGATAGAATCGAAGGAATCTACGAGGGTATCGAGACTACGTCTCAATCCCCTCGAAGCGGGGCATAGGTTCAGACTGAAGTTGAACAGTCAAATTTAAATAAAGCAATATTAACAGTGTGTTAAATTGCAATAAAATTTTCTTGGCACCACCATTGCCTCGAAATTGATAAAAAGTCAGCCTCAGCTAAACTTCTCTGATCGAAGGCGGGAGGGCAACTCCGACCGCTTGAAAAATCTTTGAGCAAACCCCTTCGCAACGGCTCCGGATTTCAAATGTTTTTCCGGTCTCCTTGATTGTGACAATCTGTAGGGCTTTGAGATCCTGCTTGATCTGCGCCCATTCGAAATCGTGTTCAAAAAGGGCAAGTCTTTGGTCGAGTTCTTTGCGAAGAACCAGAGCCAAAAAGCTGCAAAACACATGACCTCTAATGTTCTGATCCTTATGATGGAAAACGGGCCGTGTTTCGAGCATGGTTTTGACGTCACGGAAAATGCGCTCAACCATCCAAAGATCCTTGTATTTGAGAGCCACTTGAGCCGGTGATAACGATGTATTCGTTCGAAGAACCCATTTCCCGTCAAACCTTTCTTCGGATTCGATTTTATCCGTATCAATCCGAACACTGTCTCGGGTAACTGTGAGGTACTTCCGATAACCCTTGTTGCCAATCAACTGTTTTGGGCCGCTTTTCAGTTTTGTTTTCAAATCATTAAGAATTGCCTCACGGGCGTTTGCGTCTTTTCGGGCTTGACGCGAATTGACACAAACGATGTAACGAATCCCTTTGAACCGCACTTCTTTGACTTTCAACGGGGATGGGTCGTTCACCTTTAAGGGTTCCGGATGAACCTCATGATACCGCCCACCCGTTGTGAGAACCTCCGTTTTCACATCCTTGCAATTTCGCATTCTTACGCCCAAGATGTACGAAATGGGGTGTTCCTTGTCTTCAAGGATCTTTAACGTTTCGTCGCTGATCATGCCCCGGTCGGCCACAATACAGATGGTCTTGATATGAAACCGCTCACGAAGGCGCTCAACAACCGGAATCAGGGTTTTGACGTCCGCCGTGTTGCCCGGCCACATCTCACAACAGATCGGCCTGCCTTTATCGTCAATGATGGCACCCACAACCATCTGATTCAAATCGGGCCGATGGTCTTTGCTGAAGCCTTTTTTGCCAAGCTTGCATCCGCCTTCCCCTTCAAAATAGATTGATGTTGTATCAAAAAACACCAGGTCAAGATTTGAAAACAGATCCCTTCTGGATTCAAAAAGAGATTCTTCGATCAGGTCCTTTACGCATCGTTTTGAAAATGGCGTGGCATTTTTTTGGTCTTCGATCTCTTCACCCAGAAAATTCATGGCACGGTACAGGTTGTGAATCCCAAGTGGCGCGGTTCCTTCAACATGATAATCCCTGCGCCACATCTCACAATGGCGGTCCGAGCCCGAAGCCATCAGGCGATGAAGAACAGTCAAAAAAATAGCGCGCTCCACATCAAACTGATATTCCCGGCCTTTCAGGGCCTCCAAAATGGCTTTCTTTATTCCCGTTTCTTTCCATAACCTCTCAAAAATAAGGGCGGGGCCTATCTTCACGGCTGAGACATCCGGATCACTCTTGCCGGATAAGATCATCAGATTTTTTTCTGAAAATCGCGATAATGATCGGATCAGGGATTCGATTTGGCCTTTGTCACGCAGCTCATCCAGTCGGCCAAGCGTTGCCACCACACGCTGTTTTGTCTTTTTGTCGATTTTTTTGTTCTCGACAAGTTGGAGATATTCGTATTTCCCTGATTTTTTCACCCTTGCAAACATACATGGCTCCTTATTCTAAGGTCACCCGCATGTTCACCTCAATAACCTTTGATGTCAACCTTTTTTGCCCATTTTGTTGGCACCACCTTTTGAAGTTTTTCAGGATATGGCATATGTATTTTCAGGTAGTTACGCAATTTTCTGCCGTTTGACTGTTCAACTTCAGTCAGACTCAGACAGGCGGCATGGACAATGGTAGAAGCTTAAGTCTCAATCCCCTCGAAGCGGGGCATAGGTTCAGACCCAAAAGGGTGAAAGCCCACCTTGCCGTGAAAATTGTCTCAATCCCCTCGAAGCGGGGCATAGGTTCAGACAGAATATTGTTTTCGGTGAGGAAAGCGCCAAGACAGGTCTCAATCCCCTCGAAGCGGGGCATAGGTTCAGACTGATCAACCCGGGCAGACCGAACAGCCCAAGAGTCTCAATCCCCTCGAAGCGGGGCATAGGTTCAGACTGAGCAAAATGTCCGACACGGACATCGAAAGCTTGGTCTCAATCCCCTCGAAGCGGGGCATAGGTTCAGACATTATCAAAAGAGCAATTAGAAAGGATTAATGTCTCAATCCCCTCGAAGCGGGGCATAGGTTCAGACTGGAAAATATTTAAAATATTTGTATCAATGGAGAAGTCTCAATCCCCTCGAAGCGGGGCATAGGTTCAGACTATCTCTTGCTTTTATATTGAATAGCAACGGTAGTCTCAATCCCCTCGAAGCGGGGCATAGGTTCAGACTCTTTGTGGGGGGTTTTGTAATAGCCTTCTGGCCTTGTCTCAATCCCCTCGAAGCGGGGCATAGGTTCAGACGGAAAAGGCAAGACCGCCTTTGACGTGTATGAATGGTCTCAATCCCCTCGAAGCGGGGCATAGGTTCAGACAGCAGAACTAGGCGATGGTGCATCGAATGAAGCCATGTCTCAATCCCCTCGAAGCGGGGCATAGGTTCAGACGATTTTCAACGAGAAATACGCCGCCCTCGTAAAGTGTCTCAATCCCCTCGAAGCGGGGCATAGGTTCAGACAAGGGCTTTGTGGTTAGGGAGGAGTTCACCTCGCAGTCTCAATCCCCTCGAAGCGGGGCATAGGTTCAGACATTGGCAACTGATCGGAACTGACCTGTCCTGTCAATAGTGGACACACGCATCACAAGCGGCCGCGGTCTTAAGATTGAAATTTTTCAAGAACACAGCCGGTGCCAAATAGCCAAGTCGCGAATGACGCCGTTGGCGGTTGTAGAATATCTCAATATACTCTCGGATGGAGGCTTCGGCCTCAGCCCTTGTAGCGTACCTGCAATGATGGACCAGTTCATTTTTCAGGCTTCCCCAAAAACTCTCCATCGGTGCGTTATCATAGCAATTACCTTTTCGCGACATGGATGACTTCATGCCAAACTGATCAAGAAGTTTTTGGTAATTATGGGAACAATACTGACTCCCACGATCCGAGTGGTGGATCAGCCCGGCATTGGGCCGTTTCTGTTGCACGGCCCGGAATAATGACCGGCTTGTAAGCTCTTGAGTCATGCGCTCCGACATGGCGTAGCCGACAATTTCGCATGTGAATACGTCTTTAATCCCCGCCAGGTAGAGCCAGCCCTCTCCGGTAGGGATGTAAGTAATGTCTGAAACCCAGACTTCGTTAGGCGCACTGGGGGTAAAGGTTTGTCCCAGAAGGTTTTCCGCCACCGGAAGGTTGTGCTTTGAATTCGTCGTTGCCTTGAATCTGCGTTTCTGCCTACACCTTAGGCCCAGCTCCCGGCGCAGTCTGGCAATGCGGTCTCGGCCCGCAATAAAACCCTCGGCCGCCAGCTCTGGTTGCAGCCGCCGTGCGCCATAACTCTCACGAGTCCGCTTATGGGCAGCCTTGATAGCAACCTTGAGAAGTTCATCCTTTTGGGCACGTTGTGAAGGTTTTCGTTTAAGCCAGACGTAAAAGCCGCTGCGCGATACACCGAAAACCCGACACATGATTTTAACAGGAAAATGGGGCCGCCATTGCTTCATGAACGCGTACCTTGCAGCGACTCCTTTGCAAAGTACGCCGTCGCTTTTTTTAAGATATCACGCTCCATGCGGGCCTCTGCCAGCTCTTTCCGCAACCTGGCGTTTTCTTTAGCCAATTCTCTGCTTGAAAGCGATCCGGGCTCATATGACAGCTCGACGGTCTTTGAGGCCGCTACCCAGTTTGCCAGTGTGCCTTTGGGTATCGAAAGCCTTTTTGCTGCCGCCTGATGGGATAGACCTTGTTCTGTTACCAGCTTTACTGCCTCTGACCGAAACTCAGGGGTATATCGTTGATGGTGCTCTTTCATGGGTATTCCCTCCCTTTTGGTGATTTATAGCAAGCGGGAGTGTCCACTGTCATCAGGATACCTCAAAGTACTACCAGTTGGTTTATGTCTCAATCCCCTCGAAGCGGGGCATAGGTTCAGACGCGAAAGGTGGTTTCATGAAACAGCTTACTGATGCGTCTCAATCCCCTCGAAGCGGGGCATAGGTTCAGACCATGTCCGTACCATCGCTTATCACTTCGATGGCACCGTCTCAATCCCCTCGAAGCGGGGCATAGGTTCAGACACATTGGAAACATTACTCCTGAATCAGCGCGATATAGTCTCAATCCCCTCGAAGCGGGGCATAGGTTCAGACCAAAAAGAAAGGAAATCGCAATGAGTAACTTGAAGTCTCAATCCCCTCGAAGCGGGGCATAGGTTCAGACAGACAATGAGGTGAAAAAATGAAACGATTTGAAAAAGTCTCAATCCCCTCGAAGCGGGGCATAGGTTCAGACATCGCTGGCGTCCGAGACAGCGACGGGGATGCCAGTCTCAATCCCCTCGAAGCGGGGCATAGGTTCAGACCGGAGATCGACGGGTATCTGGGGGGCCGCTATGTCTCAATCCCCTCGAAGCGGGGCATAGGTTCAGACAGGATTGGGTTCACCCTTTTTTGGGAACTGAGTTTGTCTCAATCCCCTCGAAGCGGGGCATAGGTTCAGACAAAATATTGAATTTATTAAATAATTATATCACGGGTCTCAATCCCCTCGAAGCGGGGCATAGGTTCAGACCCGGCCCACTCTTTAGTCGTTTAAGCTTCTACCATGTCTCAATCCCCTCGAAGCGGGGCATAGGTTCAGACTGAGTGTAGGTTTTCGGTTAGAAATAATAGCACAAGTCTCAATCCCCTCGAAGCGGGGCATAGGTTCAGACGCTAAATGTGGGAATTTGCAAGCGCTGCACTACCTAGTCTCAATCCCCTCGAAGCGGGGCATAGGTTCAGACAAGAGGCGGCTGAGCTCCTTTGGTCGGCATTCAAAGTCTCAATCCCCTCGAAGCGGGGCATAGGTTCAGACAAGGAAAATCCGAAGGTAAGGCTGAAGGCGGCAAGTCTCAATCCCCTCGAAGCGGGGCATAGGTTCAGACTCAAAAAGAATTTAACTTTGAAAAATCGATATTTGTCTCAATCCCCTCGAAGCGGGGCATAGGTTCAGACTATTCAATTGGAGGAACGACAATGAAAGTGTACAAGTCTCAATCCCCTCGAAGCGGGGCATAGGTTCAGACATATCTGATAAAATCTCGGAAGCGGAGGACGCTGTGTCTCAATCCCCTCGAAGCGGGGCATAGGTTCAGACATCTTTTTTTCGGGGAAACAGGCAACGGATCAGAGTCTCAATCCCCTCGAAGCGGGGCATAGGTTCAGACCTGGAGACGGGCAAAGGAGAACGATCATGAAAGTCTCAATCCCCTCGAAGCGGGGCATAGGTTCAGACCTGCCCAAACACATGCTGCGGGAACTGTTCGAGTTGTCTCAATCCCCTCGAAGCGGGGCATAGGTTCAGACTCTCGAGGGAAAAATTCTCCCAAGGTGTCGCTGGAAGTCTCAATCCCCTCGAAGCGGGGCATAGGTTCAGACAATAATGGAAAAATTTATATCAGCCACCCCAAGAAGTCTCAATCCCCTCGAAGCGGGGCATAGGTTCAGACCCATGGCCCGTACCATTGAAAAGAAAGGGCACATCAGTCTCAATCCCCTCGAAGCGGGGCATAGGTTCAGACACGTTGGAAAGAATTCGTTTTACAGAGCCGTGCCGTCTCAATCCCCTCGAAGCGGGGCATAGGTTCAGACATGAAAAATGGCAAGCTTTACGAGGAGGTTCTTCCGTCTCAATCCCCTCGAAGCGGGGCATAGGTTCAGACTTTCTTTATGTTTATGGTAAACAACACAATCACTTGTCTCAATCCCCTCGAAGCGGGGCATAGGTTCAGACAATATGAAACACCTTTGCATTATTGCATTAATGTCTCAATCCCCTCGAAGCGGGGCATAGGTTCAGACCATTTTTAGAAATCGCTCAGGGAGAAAGAATTAAGTCTCAATCCCCTCGAAGCGGGGCATAGGTTCAGACTCTGCCCTTTTTATTAAACGAAAAATCGGGAGGTTACAACCCCATTTTGACAGACCCCCCCTGTTTTTTTCGTTCGGGAAATTGTTGAACACTAATAAAACATAATAAGCCTTGTAACATATTGAAAATATTAACTGTGGAAAAACGCGGATGATTTTTTGGGCGAGATATCTCAAGTTATTGAAATAAATAGAAAATTTGATATTTGATCGTCAATGTTCCTTAAAGTCCAAATCATCCGCGGACGGGTGGTCGAATGGCAACGTCATGATATTAAACGGAAAAACATATTATGTTAATAAAAACAGGATCATAGGTTGTGTATTGTTATGGTTGGATACCGGGGTTTTTCAGGGGTCCGGTGGCAGGTGTGGAAACTGGGAACACCGGGTATGATCAGCACACGCGGCCCGGATATGTCAGGCTTCCTCCAATCCACAGCCTTCATGAGGGTGGATGAGATGGGCCGGTTTTTCACAAGAGATCCGGAAAATTCACGCGGCATCTCGTGTGCGGGAATGGATTCCGGGTCGGCTCCGGGTTTTGAACGGTGTCACAGCAACGGATTTAACGCTGTGACATGCACCTTGTCATGCGGGATGCCCCCCGGAATGACAAGGCTTGGGTTCTTGTCAGGTTTCAAGAGATATCGGGTTTTGAGCCCTGGATGTTTCCTCCTCCAAACCACAGCCTTCGCCCGGACTCAGCCCAAGCCTCCCGCATCGCCGCCCATTCACCATTCGATGTTGTGTGTTCGATGTTCGATGTTCAAAAAATTCCCGAGCCGCCGAACAGCCGGTTACGTCTCATTTAAAGGATGGGGGCATTTGTCGGATGTCGTTCCGAGAATCCGACCTACGATGGTTCCGATTCAACATTGGCCATTCCCGTTAAGCCGGATTTCCCGAAACAACCCACAGCTCCCGCATCGCCGCCACCATTGGACGTTGGACGTTGAGCGTTGGGCGTTGGACGTTTCTTCTCACCAATCCACATCCCCACCCGAACCCAGCCCAAGCCTCCCGCATCGCCGCCCATTCACCATTCGATGTTCAGTGTTCGATGTTCAATTCATCCTCACCCCAGCCTTCCTCCTTCTCATCTTCTCTATCACCTTCTCCCTCCTCATTCCGGCCTTGTTCATTGGCCCATTTTTCCAGATAAAGGATGTATTCATCCCCAGAATGCTCTTCGTCCTTGTGCGAACTGAACAGTCCCAGAAAAAACAAGATCAACAACCCAACGACGATTCCAGCCATGATATTCCTCCAAACATTAGCCGATGACCCGGAAACGCAGCGCGTTGAACAGGCGTCCCGTGCCATCCATTCTGATTTTTTCCACACAGCCGCGACACAGTGAGTAGTAGCGCACCGAGTCTTCCTCGTGGTTCACCACGTCCGCCAGTTCGGACCGCATTTTAAGAAAACCCGCTTCGGTGAGGTGGGCGCACTCGAACACGGATTTCTGGACTCTGATTCCGTATTTCTTCAGAACCTTCACGGCCCTGTACCGGACCTTGTTGTCCGTGATGTCAAAACACACCAGATAAAACATAAAGACCTCACCCTTCCCACACAAACGGCTGATAGGGCTTTTCCCCATCTTTCAGCGACGCTTCGAACAGGCGCACCTGGCGGGTGATCAGGGTCCGGATGGTCATTTTCGCCCGTTCTTCTCCCACCCGGAGCGTTGAGGCCATCATTTCCTCGTAGGCTGCCATCAGCCGGGTTCTGGCCTGGGGTTTCATTTCCACCGGGCGGTGTTTCACCATGTCGCCTTCGTCGGCGTAGGTCTGGAACGGCTGGTTCCGGGTGAGGAAATCCTCCGGGGTCACCACCCGGCGGTTCAGGAGTCCCAGCACAAGGCGGTCGGCCACCATGGGCCGGAACTCTTCCACCAGGTCGCAGGCCAGGGAGGGCCGGCCGTAGGAGATTTCGTGAAGAACCCCTAAGTACGGGTCAAGACCCACGGTCTGGATGGCGGACAACACATCCATGGTCAGCACCGTGTACACGTAGGACAGCATGGCGTTCACCGGATCTTTGGGCGGGCGCTTGTTCCGGCCGTTGAAGGGAAAATCGTCGTTTCGGATCAGGTGGGCGAATGCCGAAAAGTACATCCGGCTTCCAAGTCCTTCGTAGCCTCTGATCCTGTCCAGGCTTTGTTCCTGTTCCGGCGGAATGGCCGCCTTGAGCCGGAGGGTGAAGGCGGCCAGTTCCGGTGAGTTGTAATCCCTGGACCGCCGGCCGCAGAGTCTGGCCATGTTGGAAAGTTTGCCCGCCACGATGTTCCGGGCCGTGGGCGCGGCGAACCGGGGATCCTGAAGCCGGCTGTACTGGGCCATGCGGCGTTCCACATGGCTGTCGGCGTCCACGCCAAGACGGGCACGGAACCTGCCGGAGGCGGAGGCGAACACGGTCTCCACCTTGTTTTCCATGAGAAAATCCACCACACCCGAGGTCATGGACACCCGGCCCATGAGAATCAGACGTTTCATGCCGTGGCCGGGAATCCGGTCGATCACCGTGGAGCCTTTGAGGACGGCAAGCGACCCCCCGTCTTTTTTCAGCCAGGCCCCTGTTTCCAGAACATAGACCGTGTCGTTCATGGGATAAACCTTTCCACCTGTTCCATGGCGGCCCGGAGGTTGTCCAGGGCCCCTTTCAGGGATTCGATTTTTTCAGACCGATTGCCTGTCTTCGTCACGTCGATCCCCAGATGAAGAAGGGGCGTGGGATACCGGCTTTTCGACGGAAACGGGCAGATGTCGCCAGTGTAACCCAGAATGCTGTGAATCCGGCGGCAGCCCAGGGCCGTTCCCCGGAGACGGCTGATTTTCAGGTCCACCAGATGGGGATTGTAGTCCTGGGCCGCCCCGAACACGGCGTGGAGGTTCCGGCCTGCCTGGGGCAGAAAGCCCAGGGTCTGGTAAAGCACCTGCTGTTCCGAGCTTGACAGGGCGGCCCCTGAAAAACAGGCGGTGATCAGTCGGCCCAGGGGCGGGCAGGCCGAGGACAGGGTGGCCAGCTCGGGCCATTTTTCGCTCAAGGCCGTGAACCGGGGATGGAGGGTGACCACAGCGCCGGACGGCCCGGCCTTTTCCTTCAGCCAGCCGGGTTTTTCCTGGGCGACCCTGGAAAACCAGACCAGCTGGGCCTCCACATCCCGGTCCGGGCATTCGGCGAACCAGGACCGTTTGCCTGTTTTCCGGTGAACGCCCAGGGGCAGCTTCACCAGGTTTCCGAATCCCTGGCCGGTCAGGTGGTCCTGCTTGGGGAAAACCTCCAGGTTGAAATGCTCCAAATCTCCGGCCAGCCGTCCCGTGATGCCCTGGAGCAGGGCTTTGGCCTGGCCTGCCGCAATGTTTTCGCTGAAAAAATACCAGTAATGAAAGCCTTTTCCACCGCTGATCTCCACACAGGGTTTCAAACCCGCTTCCCGGGAAATATCGAGAATTCGGGACGTCATCCACTGGCTTTCCTTGCGGATGGCCGGCATGGATTTTTTCAGCGTGTCAGCCTCCCGGATTTTTTTCGAAAGATCCGCGTCGATCACCGCCAGGCGCACTGTGTCGTCGGGCTGGATCAGGTAGATTCCGCAGGTTTCGTAGCCTTTGAAATGGGCGTCCAGATCCTGGTGGCGCATGGGATGACGCACCGGAACGTAACCTTGTTTTCCGCTGGCCTTGTCCACCCATTGCCGGGCGAAGCAGTCCTGCCTTCCCGCGAACATATGCATGAAATGATCGATCAGGGTCTGGTGGGTCCGGAGCTGTTCAAAGGGTCTGGCGGCCCGGTCCATGTCTCTTTCCGCCGAAGGCGTTTGGCCGGTTGTGGCGAAACGTTTGGCCAGGGCCGCGTGGATATCCGGCGGCAGGGCGCGCCGGGACTCTTCCATGAGTTTGACGAGCCGTGGTTTCTGCCCCAGAAGATCGGCCATTTCCATGTGCCGTTCCCAGGCGGTTTCAAGAGACGGGGCCAGCCGGTGGATTTTTGTGTAAACCTTGTCCGCCGTGTCCAGACAGCCCGTCATCTGGCACAACGACGCCCAGTGAAGCAGGAGTTCCGGCTCCAGCCGTTTCCAGGCCTCTTCGTTCATCAGGATGGATCGGGTTTTTTCCTCGTCCGTTCCATCGAGAATCCGTTTTTCCAGGCGGGCGATCATCAGCCGGAAATCGGTTTTTTCACGTGTCCTGACCGCCCCGGTTTTCAAAGGCAGATTCATGGTTTTCTCCTTTCATCATAGGGTGCCGGGTGTTCGATGTTTAAAAAATTCCCGCACAGCCGCACAGCCGGCTGCGTTTCCTTAAAAGGATGGGGTCATTTGTCGGATGTCGTTCCTCAATCCGACCTACGATGGTTCCGATTCACCTTTGAGCATTTCCCGAAACAGCCTCCGGCTCCCGAGCATCGCAACCCATTGAACGTTGGGCGTTGGACGTTGAGCGTTGGACGTTCCCTCCCTCCAACCCGCAACCTTCGCCCGAACCCAGCCCAAGCCTCCCGCATCGCAGCCCATTCACCATTCGATGTTCAGTGTTCGATGTTCGATGTTCAACTCTCCCTCCATCTCACCCCAACTGCTGAACAAGCCGATCCAGCCCCGGATACCACGGATAATGGGCCGAAAGCTCTCCGGCCAGAGCCCGGGCCTTGTCTTTCTGGTCCAGGCGCAACAGGGCCGCGGCTTCCCAGAACATGGCGTCGCCATAGGGTTTCCCCCAGGATTCCTGGAAAAAGCGGCCGGCTTCCCTGGCCCGTTTCCCGGCTTCCTCGAAACGCTGGTGAAGGTAGTCGATTTTCACCATGCGGATCAGGCTCTTGTGCCGTGAGCGCCGGTCCCGTTCCAACCCTTCTTCCAACACATGGTAGGCCTCGTCGTAACGGGCCAAGGCGCAGAGGATATCCGCCTCGGTCCAGCGGCAAAACGGGCGTTTCCTGTTCCTCGGAACGCGTCGAATCGTCTCCATGGCTTTTTCCGCGTTTCCCTGGGCCAGAAGGTTTCTGGCCATCAGCTCCAGGACGTATTCGGCCGGATCGTCACCTTTCATGGCAAAGGCGAATTCCAGTTCCTTATGAGCGTCGTCGTGGCGGCGCATGGTGAACAGAATCTTGCCTTTCAGGAAATGCTTGAACACCGGGCCCATGTGGTGAATGTCCTTATCCTGGGCAATGCAGCGCCCGATCAGGTCCATGGCCTGGGTCAAACTGCCCTTGTCCATATGGCAGCTGGCGGCGTGGTACAGGGACTTGATGTAATGCTTTTTCTCATGGGCCATCTGCTCCAGATCCTCGGCCGACTTGGACTCCCACAGGGTCACGGCTTTGATGAAACTCACCACGGCCAGCTCGGGTTTACCCTCGAATTCCGCCACCAACATGCCTTTCCTGTAAAGATTGGCGATGCTTTCCGGTTTGAGGCTCTGGGCGATCTCCATGTGTTTCAGGGCCAGGGCCATGCGGTCACGTTTCGCCGAACCGTGCATGAACGTCTCCCGGTTTTTGGCCGCGTACAGGGAATTGTACGCTGTGTAGGCCAGGCTGCTGTGGAACCTGAAGTTGTCCGGTTCTTTGGTGACGCACCATTCAAGTTCCAGGAGGGCGTCGTCAAACCGTTTCACCTGGCCCAGGGCAAAGGCCAGGTTGGCCCTGGCCGAGGCCTCGTGGTCGCTGCCGGACATTTCAGGGACTTTGGAATCCAGGGGGTAGAACAGGTCGATCATATCGTCCCACCGGGCGTTTACGAACATCTCCCGGATCTGGGCCAGAATCCTCTGGGCGTTCTCCGAGGCCAGTTCCCGGGTCCGGCCCACCAGATCCTGGCGCGTGATAAATTCGTCCTCTTTGAGTTCCGCCACGGCAGGTGACGGGATTTCCTGGGGAAGACGGATGATGGCTGCTTTCATGGGAACCTCCTTTTCGGTGTATCGCTTTGGATTTTTAGGACTTCTGATAAGGAGAACGGAGTCGGAAGGGATTTTTTCAAAAAAGAGGGGGATTTTTTTCAGGCCGTGACGGCGAAAATGGCTGGGACGCAACCCTGTTGGGGTTGGGCGGTCTGGTCATCGAGGTTCCCAGGGTAGCGGCGTTGCCGCAACCCTGGGCTGAGAGACAGAATCCCGTTGGGATTCACGGGGCGTTTCAGGTTTTTTCAGGTTAGGGTCTCGGAATGACAGCCTCGGCCCATTGCATAGAGTCTTCATGTATGAAAAAAATGGTTTGATGTTATATGTATCGTACGTTATATTGTACATAATATTTATTCATATGGAGGTGCCATGCAAAGATTGAGAATCAACGATGATATAAAACCCCTGTCTGAAATCAGGACTGGAATCGCCAACTGCATCCGGCAGGTCCATGATACCAAAAGGCCGATCATCATCACTCAGCACGGAAAAAGTGTCGCGGTTCTAATGGATTCGATGGAATACGACCTCATGCAGGAAAAAATTGAACTGTTGACCGATATTCAGAAGTCCCTGAGCCAGATCGGGAACGGGCAGGGCATCGACCATGGTGAAGCCTTGGACATGGTCTTAAAAAGGGCTGCTAAATGAATATTGTCTGGTCACCTCTGGCTGTGGACAGGGTTTCGGAAATCTCCTCCTATATTGCCCAGGATAAACCTTCCGCAGCTGAACGATGGATTAGGACCGTATTTTCAAAAGTTGAACATCTGAAATATTCACCTGAGATCGGAAGAATCGTTCCCGAGATTGGAAACAGCCAATTCAGAGAACTCCTTTTCGGTAACTACCGGATCATTTACCGCATTGAACCTGAACAGATATCCGTTCTTACCGTCCGGCACGGAATGCAGATATTGCCTATAGAAGAAATCGCGGAATGAATAAGGATCTGACAAAACCCCAAGTCGACGCACAGCCGGTTTCGTCTCCTTTAAAGGATGGGGCCATTTGTCGGATTTCGTTCCGAGAATCTGACCTACGATGGTTTAGATTCAGCATTGACCATTCCCGTTAAGCCGGATCTCCCGATCCCAGCCCAAGTCACCCGCATCGCCACCCCATTGAACGTTGGATGTTGGGCGTTGAGCGTTGGACGTTTACTCCCTCCAACCCGCAACCTTGACCGATCCCAGCCCGCAGCTCCGGCATCGCCCCATTCACCATTCGATGTTGTGTGTTCGATGTTCGATGTTTAAAAATCACCCCGAGCACCGTCCCACTGCCGGTTCCAGCCTACTCAACCTTCCCCATCACCTGTAATTGAACGTAAACCGTTCCAGAAAAGCCGACAGGCACGCCTCCACATCGCCGCTTTGTTTCAGAGCCTTTTCAAGGGCCATGATTTCAGAGCCGAACCAGCCGCCGCCGTTATGGGTTAAAATGGTGGCGTTGTCCGGGTTGTCGGCGATCAGCCCCATGACATGGAGGAGCACCCTGATTTTTTGATGGGCTTCTTCCTGTTTTCCGTGTTGCAGAAGACACCGGGCCCACAGGCCGATGATCTGGCTGTGGATCGCCTGGATCACCGGTGGCGCGTCCTTGATTCGTGCGGGAATAATCAGGGCGTTTTCGAAATAAACCCCTGCCTTGTGAAAGTCTCCCTTGGCCATGGCTTTCTGGCCCAGATACCCGAAGATCAGCTCAAAGGGATGCTCGTGGGAACAGTGGCCGAAAACCCTTTCCAGATGGCGGTTGACCCAGGCGTCGCTGTCGGGGATAAGGGCTTCTCCGGTCTGAAGCTCGTATTTCAGCAAGACCGCCAGCACAAAGGCCATGGAAAGAGGCGAGTCCGGGATAGGGCGGCGGATGAACGCAGAGACCAGGGGTTGCCCGGCGACATAATCCATCGTGTCCCGGACCAGGCCGTCGATTTCCTGTCTGACCTCCGGATCGCAGGGATCTAACAGGCTGTAACGCTGGGAGAAACGGTCCATGTCCAGATAAAGGTGGGCCAGGTACACGCTTTGCCTCAACGTATCCTCGGGCGTGTCAGCCACCATGAGGGCCGTTTTCAGAAGAAACGAGGCCGCTTCCCTGTGTCTTTCGTTGAACGGGGTGGCGAAGGCGAAGGCCTGACCTGCGGTGGACGCCAGACGGCCGATCAAAGGATCGTTCAGGTCCCGGCCTTCGATCTGGGATAATTCGGAGCGGCTGGCGATCAGCCGTTGTATATAAGGTACAAGCTGACGGGCCGGTTCAATGAAATCGAAACGGTTGGCGCCTGTCACCGCCAGCCGGTTGATGATTTCCGCTTTTCTCCGGATATCCTCCACGGTGCGGGCCGGAGCCTCCACAAGGGTTTGGGCCAGGATTTCGGCTTCCCGTGTTTCTCCCCGGTGGTTCAGGCAGGAGAGCCTGGACGCCCGCAGGGTTTTCAGGGCCGCCGAGGTTTCGGGGGTGTTCGTGGCCGCCTCCAGCCGGGCGATGAGTTTACCCGTGATGGCCAGCACATGCCCCCAGTTGCCCGTGCTGTTCTCAATCTGGGATTCCATCAGGCCCGCAATGACCCCGATCATCGGGCCGTTGATGTCCACATGGTCCAGGGCTTGATCCACAAGATTCCGGAGCTGGTCACGGTAATAGGCGTGAGTCATCCGATGCAGATAAGACAGGGTCTCTGAAAGGAAGTCGTCGTAGCGTTTTTCGAGGAACATCGTGACCAGATCCGTATACCTTTGATGTTCTCTGCCGTACACCGCGTCGATGCAAAGGGTGTCAGCGATCAGGCCCGCCAGCTCCAGCGGTTTCCGCCGTCTCAGAATGCCGACCAGGGCATCGGCCCAGGCTGAAAAAACATCTTCGCTTCGTGAGGCGGTCTGCATGTCTGCTTTAACGACGTTCCGGACGCCGGTTGTCTGATGATACGGGGAAAAATCCGCCAGACGGCGTTTCAGAAAGATCATGAACCCCGCGTTGTCCCAGACGTTCACCAGCCATTTCTCCTGGTTTTTTCTGGGCTGGAAAGGCGAGTAGCCCTGTTCCCTGAGCTCGTCCAGGTGGGCCGTGCCTTGGACGGCAAACACCCGGGTGTTGTGTCTGAAGGTGAAATCCGTGGCCGGGTGCCACAGAGGCGGGTGGAAGAAAAGAACCGTGTCGATAAGGGCCTGGATCATGTACAGATACCGGTTGCAGTAAAACGTTTCCGGCACGCCACCGGCCACGTTTTTCAGGATATCCTGCTCGTGACGGATAGAGACGGTTTGAATCGGTGAGGCGACGGTAAGCCGCACCAGGTCTTCGGTGAAGCGTTTGTACTCTTCGTTTGTTTGAAGTTCCATCCCATGGAGAACAGGAAGGCTCCGGAGGGACGGGTAGGATTCTTTGAGCCTTATGTAGTCGGCAGCCAGGGTATCCCGATGTTCGTCGGGCACAAGAAGGCCGAACACAAGGCTGTTCTTGTAGTACAACCCTTCTTCGAATTGCCCGGACTCGTCGCAGTAAAAGTGGTAGTGGGGGACCATGATCCATTCTCCTTGGCAGCTGGTTTGTGATCACAGACCATATCCTGAGCCGTTGGATTTTTCCAGACTTTTGCGGGGAAAGGTGGTGATTGCCGCGGCTCGGGATTCTTTTGAACATCGAACATCGAATGGTGGATGAGGCTGCGATGCGGGTGGTTTGGGCCGTGCTCGGGTGGGGCTGTGATTGGAGGGAGGAAACGTCCAACGTCCAACGCTCAACGTCCAATGGTGGCGGCGATACGGGGGCCGGGGGCTGGGTTTGGGAGATCCGGCTTAACGGAAATGTTCAATGCTGAATCGGAACCATCGTAGGTCGGCTTCTCGGAACGAAAGCCGACAAATGACCCCATCCATTGAATGCCATAAAGCGTGCCGTGGGACGGTGAACGGGGATTTTTTGAACATCAAACATCGAACACACAACATCGAATGGTAAATGAGCTGCGATGCGGGAGGCGGCGGGGTTTTGTCTGTGTGCGTAGTATGCACAGGGCGATTCAAGATTTTTCCCCATAGATTTTGGGAATCCAAACCGCTCGCAGGTGTCATTCCGGGCGGCCTCCCATAGGGCGGGTTATGATATAACGGCCTCGAATCTGGCTGTGCGTCAACGTTCGACATGCAAAGACGACCCGGAATCCATGATGGCAAGAAAGACGCACCCCGAAAATTCATTCATCCTTGTTCGGATCGATGCCGGAAGGGGTAACTCAGGAATTGCCCCCGCGTCTCAATCCCCTCGAAGCGGGGCATAGTTTCAGACTCAAGTCATTGCGCCGCCCGTCAAGTCTGGGGAGAGTCTCAATCCCCTCGAAGCGGGGCATAGTTTCAGACATGTCGAATTTCGAAAAACCAACATGGGCTATGGGTCTCAATCCCCTCGAAGCGGGGCATAGTTTCAGACTCGGCATGGATTATCTCAAGTCAAGAGGAATTTGTCTCAATCCCCTCGAAGCGGGGCATAGTTTCAGACGAAATGATCTCTTTCCGAAACGACACATTCACCGTCTCAATCCCCTCGAAGCGGGGCATAGTTTCAGACGATACGTGATTACAAGCGGTAGACGCGGGCAAATGTCTCAATCCCCTCGAAGCGGGGCATAGTTTCAGACACAAAGGGAACTATAACCAAAAATTATGAAATCAAGTCTCAATCCCCTCGAAGCGGGGCATAGTTTCAGACTGGCGAAGTGTTTACCTACGCCGGAACTGATGAAGTCTCAATCCCCTCGAAGCGGGGCATAGTTTCAGACCTGAAAACTGGTTACGGTGTGAGCGTTGTGGTGTGTCTCAATCCCCTCGAAGCGGGGCATAGTTTCAGACGGATGAGATGACTAAGTTGATCAACGCCAAGTTTTGTCTCAATCCCCTCGAAGCGGGGCATAGTTTCAGACTGAAGCTTCCGGGCAACCTCTTGAGCTGACCCTCAAGTCTCAATCCCCTCGAAGCGGGGCATAGTTTCAGACAGCAGCAAAGGCAAGGCAGATGGGTTTTAGGGTTCGGTCTCAATCCCCTCGAAGCGGGGCATAGTTTCAGACCCAAGAAGTCCAAGAAGGACGAAAAGAAGAAGTCCAAGTCTCAATCCCCTCGAAGCGGGGCATAGTTTCAGACGTCAATTGTTTCTGTCATTGCAAGATAGGTGTATTCGGTCTCAATCCCCTCGAAGCGGGGCATAGTTTCAGACGAAATAATTGAGGACTCAGGAAAAGCAGTCCTCAGTCTCAATCCCCTCGAAGCGGGGCATAGTTTCAGACTGTCAACAAGTATCACCACGACACTCGACCCGACGGTCTCAATCCCCTCGAAGCGGGGCATAGTTTCAGACCAGTCTACTACGACTACGCAAAGATGAAGGTTGCGGTCTCAATCCCCTCGAAGCGGGGCATAGTTTCAGACATGCTTAGTCAGCCCTACAAGATGGACATTCGGGTAGTCTCAATCCCCTCGAAGCGGGGCATAGTTTCAGACCTTCGGGGTAGGTCATCTTTTTTTACACACCTGTAGTCTCAATCCCCTCGAAGCGGGGCATAGTTTCAGACATAAAAGAAAAGCGATCAAATTCAACTATTTGCAGTCTCAATCCCCTCGAAGCGGGGCATAGTTTCAGACCTCATCCAGCACAAAGACGGCACAATAAGCGTTAAGTCTCAATCCCCTCGAAGCGGGGCATAGTTTCAGACTAACGTTAAAGGCGTGTCCATGGTGGACCACATTGTCTCAATCCCCTCGAAGCGGGGCATAGTTTCAGACGATTGAAATAAAGGAGACGGTATGCGGAAAAAGAAGTCTCAATCCCCTCGAAGCGGGGCATAGTTTCAGACCGATTATTACCTCTGCGGACATCACCGCAGAATGGTCTCAATCCCCTCGAAGCGGGGCATAGTTTCAGACTGTAAGGGCAATCATGCCACAGAACACAGCAAAAAAGGTCTCAATCCCCTCGAAGCGGGGCATAGTTTCAGACATGGGAAGTTACATCCACACCACTTTCAGATCGAGTCTCAATCCCCTCGAAGCGGGGCATAGTTTCAGACATGAAAAAATCATGCGCAATATGCGGGCAGGCCATGTCTCAATCCCCTCGAAGCGGGGCATAGTTTCAGACAACGCTCGGCACAAGCAAGAGCCGTTGTCCAGTCTGTCTCAATCCCCTCGAAGCGGGGCATAGTTTCAGACATCATAGAAGACGCAAAAAACCTTGCCTCGATGTTTGTCTCAATCCCCTCGAAGCGGGGCATAGTTTCAGACTGGTAAACCGAATTATTGAACAGGAGAAAACAACATGGTCTCAATCCCCTCGAAGCGGGGCATAGTTTCAGACACGCTTTATATTTAATTTAATAGGAGATTGACTAAGTCTCAATCCCCTCGAAGCGGGGCATAGTTTCAGACTCCTATAAAAAAACTAAAAAACGTTACAAGTAAAGTCTCAATCCCCTCGAAGCGGGGCATAGTTTCAGACAATCACAACGTACAAACTGTCCCGGAGCACCTGTATTGTCTCAATCCCCTCGAAGCGGGGCATAGTTTCAGACGTCTTTTTCTCATCAGTATCCATACAGATGGATTAGTCTCAATCCCCTCGAAGCGGGGCATAGTTTCAGACGGTGGAGCTGAGGGTGCAGACAGAGCGTTCGAACAGTCTCAATCCCCTCGAAGCGGGGCATAGTTTCAGACAGATGGTCTCAAGGAGGCCATCTGGCTGGAGTCCCGTCTCAATCCCCTCGAAGCGGGGCATAGTTTCAGACCGGAACCAACGCCGCACTCAAAGCTCAGCTTGAAGTCTCAATCCCCTCGAAGCGGGGCATAGTTTCAGACAAACGTGATTTTGATGAATGGGAGAAATAAACCGTCTCAATCCCCTCGAAGCGGGGCATAGTTTCAGACATCAAAAAAGATTTGTTGATCTTGTTTATTCAGAGTCTCAATCCCCTCGAAGCGGGGCATAGTTTCAGACTCTGCCCTTTTTATTAAAGGAAAAATCAGGATGTTACAACCCCATTTTGACAGACCCCCCCTGTTTTTTTCGTTCGGGAAATTGTTGAACACTAATAAAGCATAATAAGCCTTGTAACATGCTGAAAATATTCACTGTGAAAAAACGCGGATGATTTTTTTGGCGTTAAAATTCAAGTTATTGAAATAAAAGGATATATTGATTTTTGTTTGTCAATGTTACCTTCGGCCCAAATCATCCGCAGAAGGTGTGTTGAGTAAAAACTATTTGAAATTAAATGATAATGCATATTTAATAAGTAAAAACAGGATCATAGGTTATGCGTTATTGTGGTTGAACGCAGGGTTTTTGTTCGGATGTCAGGGGGCTTCAGGTCTGGGAACTGGGAACGCCGGGTTGAACCCGGCATCTGTGCCGAGTGCAACTCGGCGTTCCCGGTGATCTTCCCCACCCTCCGCCTGGTTATGTTGTTCTTTGCGCTTCTCGGTCCTCATAGTGACCCGTGAAAGGTCGTTTGTGAACAAAAGTTCCGGAAAATTAATGTTGCATCTCGTGTACGGGCGTGGATTCCGGGTCGTCTCCAGGTTTTGAAGGTTGGCACACAGCCGGTTTCCCTCCCTTTAAAGGATGGGGTCATGTGTCGGATTTCGTTCCTCAATCCGACTTACGATAATTTAGATTCAGCATTGGACATTCCCGTTAAGCCGTATCTCCAGAATCGATCCTGCCTCCCGCATCGCACCCATTGGACGTTGGACGTTGAGCGTTGAGCGTTGGACGTTTCTTCCCTCCAACCCGAAGCCTCGCCCGAACCCTGCCCAAGCCTCCCGCATCGCCTCCCATTCACCATTCGATGTTGTGAGTTCGATGTTCGATGTTCAAAAGAATCCCGAACGCCGCCGCACAGCCGGTTCCCCTCCATTTATAAGGATGGAATCATGTGTCGGATTTCGTTCCTCAATCCGACCTACGATAATTTAGATTCAGCATTGAACGTTGAGCGTTGGACGTTTCTTCCCTCCAATCCGCATCGCTGCCATCGGGCGCCGGGTATTTCCCACCCAGCGCCCATCTTTTATCAGTATTCTCCCGGAAGCAGAATGAAGTTCAGGTATGGCAGGCTTTCGATCATGGGGATGCTGTCCACCGAATCCAGGTAGGTCTGATACGGCACATGGTTTCTGACAGTAAACCGGTCGGTCTGGAACTCAACCACGGTTCCTGAGAAATCCGGAAACTCGGAGGGTGCAACCACGGTGATGTGAAAGATCATGGTGTAACCTGTTTTCTCGATGGTGAGTGTCTCGGTTCCAGGATTCAGACCCACGGCGTATACGCCGGATTTCGGGGTGTTTTCATCGTCAATCCATTTTTTAGTTCCCAGAACAGACGAGCGTCTTTCTCCCGGACTGACTGCACCGGTGTTCAAAAGATCCACCGGAAAGTAAAGGGCCGTGCCTTTGGACAAGGTCAGGCTGAAGGTGGCGTCGGTCTGCCCGATCCAGCCGGTGGCGCCGGAGTCACCGGCAATGTATTCCGCGTAGGCCGCGTACTGACGGATGAACGTCTCCCGGGGCAGGGTGAAGTCGATGGCCTCCCTGATCCTGTTTCTCTGTTCTTCGGTGATCGTCACTCCGTTGGAAGGATCGGCATCCACGTCCAGGGCCTGGAGAAAAGTTCGGATATTCCCGGCGGTTTCCTCCGAGATCCACTGGGCGTTGATGGCAAGCTCGCTGATCGCGATGTTGCCCCTGACAGGGGCGTATCCGAGAAACACATTGTATCTGTCATTCAGCCAGAAAGCCACAATCTCGTCGCCGTCACCCCAGGTGAATTTTCCCCCGTCTGAGGTGGTGCCTTTGTCTTTTAAATTTGAGTAGTAAATCAGGCCGTCGATCTTGTCAAAATGGCCGACGCCCGATCCGTCCGGCTCGTTCTGGTCGCCCGATCCGCCTCCATCGTCTGTGATCTGGCCGTTTCCGCCGGTGTCTGCTGTCGGGGGTGTTGACCCGCCTCCGCCTCCACAGGATGCGAAGGTCAGGGTAAAAACGAGAAGGATAAACAGTAAGATTGATTTTTTCATGAATTGGTTTCTCCTTGAATCAGGGTTGGTGTGTTGTTTGGCCACAGCGGCCTTCTTCAAGGATTGACGGTGATGGAGGGGATTTTTACAAAAGGGAAGTGAATTTTTTCAGGCGCAAAAGATCTGGGGTATTCAAGTAGAGCGTCTCCGGTGCGGGCATGGATTCCGGGTCGGCCCCAGGTTTTGAAGGTTGTCACAGCGCCGGGTTTATCGCTGTGGCCGGCTCCCCGTCATGCGGAATGCCGCCCGGAATGACAGGGTTGGGGTTTTGTCAGGCTTGAAGCGTTATCGGGTTTTGGGTCTCGACGTTTCTTCATCCAAACCATCTATAGACCCCAGCCAGTCATCAGCTCCCGCATCGCAACACCCATTGGACGTTGAACGTTGGGCGTTGAGCGTTGGACGTTGCTTCACCCAAACCTACCGTACAGACCGCAGCCAGCCAACAACTCCTGCATCCCAACGCCATTCACTCAGGCAACGGTTCTTTGTGGTCGCAGCCTTCCACGGGGCATTTGAGGAAGGTTCCTTCCTTTTTGCTGGTTTTTTCCACCAGATAGGTCGAGCCGCATTTGGGGCAGGCTTTTGCCACGGGTTTGTCCCAGCTGGCGAAGGCGCAGTCCGGGTAGCGGTTGCAGCCGTAGAAAACTTTTCCGCGCTTGGACTGTTTTTCCACGATTTCACCGGTGCAGCCGGGCAGGGGGCAGGGCACTCCAAGGGACGCGCCTTTGGTTTCGGCGTGGGCCGACTGGGTGTTTTTGCATTCCGGGTAGCCGCTGCACGCGAGGAACTCCCCGAAACGGCCCTGTTTCACCATCATGGGTTTGCCGCATTTGCTGCACACCTTGCCTTCGGCCAGTTCCAGCGAGGGTTCCACGGGGTGGATCAGGCCTTTTTCGTCCCGCTCGTAGTTCCGGGAATAGGTGCACTCGGGATAGGCGTTGCAGGCGATGAACGTGCCGTTCCGGCCGATCTTGATGTGGAGCTCGCCTTTCTGGCAGGTGGGGCAGGGAAGGCCGGTGGCAAGACCCACGCCTTTCACGCTCACCATGTTTTCCTTGGCTTTTTCAAGTTCCACCTCGAAGGGTTTGTAGAAGTCGTCCAGGAGGTTTTTGTACTCGATTTCAGACGATTCCACCCGGTCCAGGTTGTGCTCCATCCGGGCCGTGAAGGCGATGTCGAACACGTCGGAGAAATTGGCCACCAGGAGGTCGTTGACGATGAAACCCAGTTCGCTGGGACGGAAGTACTTGTTCACCAGATCCACGTAGCCCTTGGTCCTGATGGTGGAAAGGATGGTGGCGTAGGTGGACGGGCGGCCGATGCCGTTTTCTTCCAGTTCTTTGACCAGGGAGGCCTCGGAGAAACGGGGAGGAGGCTGGGTGAAATGCTGCTTGGGATCGAGTTTGAGGAGTTTCAGCACCATGCCGGCCTTGAGGTCGGGCAGGGTCTGTCGGTCGCCGTCTTCCTCTTTTTCCTTTTCGGTTTCAACCGACATGTAAAGGGCCATGAAACCGGGAAACTTCACCGACGATCCGGACAGGGTGAAGGTGTAGGGTCCGGCCTTGATGGACAAGGTGCTCTGGTCGATGAGGGCCTCGCCCATCTGGGAGGCCACGAAGCGTTTCCAGATCAGGGTGTAGAGTTCGAGCTGGGGTTTGTCCAGATGGGGGGCCATTTTCTCCGGGGTGTTGAACACGGAGGTGGGGCGGATGGCTTCGTGGGCGTCCTGGACCTTGTTTTTGTTCTTGAAGAACCGGGGTTTGTCGATGGCGTAATCTTTGCCGAAGGTCTGGTTCACGAAATCGATGGCTTCCCGGGCCGCGTCGTCGGCGATACGGGTGGAGTCGGTACGCATGTAGGTGATGAGGCCCACGTGTTCCTCGGGACCGAGCTCGATGCCCTCGTAGAGCTGCTGGGCCACCAGCATGGTCTTGCTGGCGGAAAACTTCAGGCGGTTGATGGCTTCCTGCTGGAGTTTGCTGGTGGTGAACGGGGGCAGGGGGTTCCGTTTCACGGTTTTCTTGCTGATGTTCTCCACCACGAAGGTTTCGTTTTCAAGTTCCGAACAGATCGAGGCCGAGGTCTCCTGGTTGGGGATCTTGATTTTCTTGCCGTCTTTTTTTACCAGTTTGGCCTGGAACGGCGGCGGGACTTCCCCGATGAGATCGGCGCCGATGGTCCAGTATTCCTCGGGAATGAAGGCCTGGATGGCCCGCTCCCGTTCGCAGATGATGCGGACAGCCACGCTCTGAACACGGCCGGCGCTCAGACCTCCCTGGATTTTCCGCCAGAGAAGGGGAGACACCTGGTAGCCCACCAAACGGTCCAGGATGCGCCGGGCCTGCTGGGCGTTGTACTTGTCCGTGTTCAGGGTGAGGGGAGAGGAGAGGGCGTCTTTGATGCCTTTTTCCGTGAGCTCGTGGAACAGGACCCGGTGGAACACCCGGCCTTTTTTCTTCAGGATATCGGCCGTATGGAAGGCGATGGCCTCTCCCTCGCGGTCGGGGTCGGGGGCCAGGTAGATGTCGTCGGCGTTGTCGGCGGCGGCCTTCAGGCTTTTGATGATGTTGGCCTTGCCCGTGATGTTGGTGTAGTTGGCCTTGAAACCGCCCTCGATGTCAATGCCCATTTCCTTGGGGGGAAGGTCCTTGATATGGCCGGAGGTGGCGGTGACGTTGAAGGCGTCACCCACATATTTTTTCAGAGTCTTCACCTTGGTGGGGGACTCGACGATAATTAACGGCTTGCTCACAGCAGATCCTCATTTAAAGAAAACAGTTTGCCCGGTGATTGATCGACCATGCCTTTCAGTTCGAGTCTGAGCAGAACGGCGGACAGCGCGCCCGGTTCCATGGAAACATGTTGCAGGATGTCATCAATATGGACAGGATACGAATCAAGCACCTTTAATACAGACAATTCATCAAAATCAAGATTAAATTTATTTTTCATCTTTTCAAGGGCTTCTTCCCCGGTTTTTTTCAAGGACGCAGAATTTTCGGCAAGCCTTGAATGGAAGGGGGGGAGCTCTTCGAGGATGTCGGCCACCGATTCCACCAGCCGGGCTCCCTGGCGGATCAGGCTGTGGGTTCCCGAACTTCCGGACGAGGTGATACTCCCGGGAACGGCGAATACCTCCCGGTTCTGTTCGCCGGCCAGCCGTGCGGTGATCAGGGAACCGCTTTTTGCGGTCGCCTCCACCACCACGGTGCCCAGGCTCATGCCGCTGATGATCCGGTTGCGGATGGGAAAATGATGGGCCTCGGGACCGGCGAAGAAGGGAAATTCGGAAACAAGCGCCCCGTTTTCGGCGATCTTCCCGGCCAGGGGGATGTTTTCCGGAGGGTAGATCCGCCCCAGGCCGCTCCCGAGGACGGCCACGGTCAACCCCTGCTGCTCCAGCGAACCCTGGTGGGCTGCGGTGTCCACGCCCCGGGCCAGCCCGCTGACCACGGCGGCACCGGAAAGGACAAGGTCGCCTGACAGACGGCGTGCTGCGGAAAGGCCGTAGCGGCTGGCGTTCCGTGAACCCACCACCGCCACCATGGGCTGGTCGGGAAGACGGCCTTTGACGTACAGGTACGGCGGAGGATCGGGAATTTCCCGGAGCAGGGCCGGGTATCTTTCATCGTTTATGGTGACGATTCGGCACCCGGCGGCAAAGGCCGCGTCCATGTCCCGGACCAGGGCTTCCGGAGCGCGGCAGGACCGGATCAGGTTGGCCAGGCGTTCGGAAACACCCCGGACAGTCTGAAGTTCATGGGTTGAAGTCCCCATCACGTGTTGGGGATCGCCGAAACGGTCGATCAGTCGTTTGAAAAGAAGGTTGCCGATTCCGGGAACGCTTTTCAGCGCAAGCCAAGCCAGAGTGTTCATAGGGAAAGAGGTTTGCCGTGTCGTGTGTGGTTCTTGGGCGCGGTGACCGTCATGGAACCGCGCCCAAGGAAGTTCTGGTTGTCGTTGTCAGATGGTTTCCGGATCAACGGGTTTTTTCTATCTTGTTCAGCATGGCTTCCGCCTTGCTTCCCGGATCGGTGAAGGGGTGTTCCACAACCACTTTCTTCAGGTATCTGACGGCGTTTTCCCGGTCACCCAGGGAATGGTACGAGTAGCCAATTTTGAGCAGGGCGTCGGGAACCTTGCCCTGGGTGGGATAGATTTCCACAAGACGTTTGAAAATCCGGATGGCTTCCTTGTAGTCTTTCTGGTCGTAGAAAATCTCACCGGTCCAGTACACGGCGTTGTCGGCCAGGTCATGGTTGGGGTGGCCTTCGACCACGGCCCGGAACATGGCCGCCGCCGTGGGGTAGTCCCCGGCTTTCAGGGCGTCGAGCCCCTCGGCATAGATGGCTTCTGTGGATTTCCCTTCCAGGTTGGCCGTTGCCGTGGCCAGGGTTTCTTTTTTGGCGGTTTCCTTGACAGCCTCGGTCGGGACTTCGTCAAGAGGCGTGACGCCCTGGGCCGTGACCGTGGCCGTGTCCGTCTCTTCGGAGGCCACAGCGTCAGGCTGGGCTATCGTTTCTTCCACCACAGGTTTTCCCACGGGTTTTTCCATGGCCGGCGTTTCCCCCGGAGGGACGAACCCGGATTTTTTCAGCTTTTCGTCTCGGTCGCTGAGAATGCGGTCATGGGAATCCACCATGAACTGGAGCACGGAAAGACGGTGGTAGATATCGTCGATCCGCCGGTTGGCCGCGTCCAGTTCCGTTGATACCCGGCTGTTTTTTTCGCCGGTCCGGCCTGAGGCGCAACCGCAGATCATGGAAAGCAAAAGGATGAAAAGGGCCAGAAGGGAGAGGGAATGGAACAGGGGTTGTCGTGACATGATCCTCCTTAACGTTGGGCTCACGTTCCCGGCATGGCCGGGAACGTGCTGGAAAATCAGTTGTTTTCGTCCTTCCAGCCGATGAGGATCGGACTGGCCACGTAAATGGACGAGTAAGTCCCCACAACGATGCCGATGATCATGGCCAGGGCGAAATGGTGAATCACGCTGCCTCCGAACACGAACAGGGCCACCACCACCAGCAGGGTGAGAAGTGAGGTGATGGTCGTCCGGCTCAGGGTTTCGTTGATGCTCCGGTTGATGATCTGTGAGAAGGGCAGTTTGTTGTCCTTGGCGATGTTCTCACGAATCCGGTCGAATATGATGATGGTGTCGTTCAGCGAGTAACCGATGATGGTGAGGAGGGCCGCCACGATCTGGAGGGTGAACTCGATGTCCAGAAAGGAAAAGATCCCCACGGTGATGATCAGGTCGTGGACCAGAGCGATGATGGCCCCCAGGGCGTATTTCAGTTTCAGGTACCAGCAGAAGACCAGGCTGATGGCCAGGGCCATGAGGATGATGAAGGTGTAGCCCATGCCCAGCTCGAACTGCATGACGAAATAGACCGGAATGCCGATGGCCGCGGCCATGAGGGCCGACAGGGTCCATTTCAGCTCGAAGCGTCCGGAAATGTAGATTTCCAGGAGAAGGAGTGCGAAAAAGATCGCCAGGAGGGCTTTTTCACGCAGGTCCTTGCTGGCCTGGGCGCCCACCATGTCCACGCTCACGTCCACCACATCCACGCCGGTGGTAGCCTGGAGGGATTTTTTCAACTGCTCCGCCAGATCCCCTTTCATCACGGACAGGGGGGACCTGACCTGGAATTCGTTGTCCGTGGCCAGGCCGAACTGCTGGACCGAGGCGTTATCGATACCGAGTGCCCCGACGCCTTTATGGATGTCATCCAGTTTCACCTGGTCCTTGAACTTGATCTGGATGGACAGGCCGCCCTGGAAATCGACGCCGTAGCGGGGACCCTTGTGATAGACAAGGGATGCGAGGCTGAGCAGCACCATGATGAGAGATACGGCAAACGCGATTTTGCGTATGCCGATAAAGTTGATGTTCAGATCCGGTTTGATGAACTGCATATCCTGTTCCTTTCAGGTTAAAGTCCTTAGATGCTGAGGGGTTTGTCTTCCGATCTTTTGACCATGGCGCTCATGAACATCTCGCAGACGATCAGCGAGGTGAACAGGCTGGCCACGATACCGATGCTCAAGGTCACGGCGAAGCCTTTCACAGGACCGGTGCCGTACTGGTAAAGCACCACGGCGGCGATCAGGGTGGTCACGTTGGAGTCGATGATCGTGAGGGCCGCCCGCTCGAAACCGGCGGCAAGGGCCGCCGAGGGGCTTTTGCCCAGCCTCAGTTCTTCCCGGACACGTTCGTAGATCAGGACATGGGCGTCCACCGCCATACCGATGGTGAGGACGAAACCGGCGATACCCGGAAGGGTCAGGGTGGCCTCGAACATGGCCAGGGCTGCGGCCATGATGAGGATGTTCAGGAACAGAGTGACATTGGCGATGACACCGGCCATTTTATAGTAGATGGCCATGAACAGGAAGACGACCACCGTGCCAAGGATCATGGAGAACACGCCCTTTTTGATGGCGTCCATACCCAGGGCCGGTCCCACGGTCCGTTCTTCGAGGGTCGTGACAGGAGCGGGAAGGGCGCCTGCCCGGAGGGCGATGGCGAGGATTTTCCCTTCTTCCTGGGTGAAGCTGCCGGTGATCCGGGCGTGACCGCCCACGATCTTGGCCTGGATCACAGGGGCCGAATAGACCATGTCGTCAAGGACGATGGCCAGCCGCTTGTTGATGTACTGGCCCGTGATGTCGGCGAATTTCCGGGCTCCCCGGCTGTCGAAATCGATGGAGACGAAGAACTGCTGGTCATTGGTGTCGTAGGACACCCGGGCGTCGGTCAGGGATTCACCGGTCAGAAGGACTTCTTTCTTGATCAGATACGGTGTTTTGCTGATCACCGCGCCGGTCACGGGATCCTTGCTGACTTCATAGAGGATCTCCGCATCCGGGGGCGGGCTTGAGTTCAGGGCCTGGTCCACGTTGTGCTGGTCGTCCACGAGTCTGAACTGGAGAACGGCCGTTTTGCCCAGGAGGTTTTTCGCGTTTTCCGGGTCTTTGATGCCGGGCAGCTGGATCTGGATGCGGTTTTCCCCGAGTTTGCGGATTTCCGGTTCAGCCACGCCGAACTGGTCGATGCGGTTCCTGATGGTTTCAAGGGCCTGGTCCACGGCGGATTTTTCGATCCTCTCCGCTTCGGCGGGGATCAGGGCCAGCTGGTAGGAGGTGACCGTGGTGTCTCCGCTTTTCGATTTGATCTCAAGGTCGGGGTACTCTTTTTTCAGGAGTTCCTCGAATTTGGCCGCCGGCTCGCCGGAATCGGTCTGCACGGTCAACAGGTCGACGCTGCTGTCCAGACGTTTGACGAGCTTGGGGACGATCTGGCTCTGGAACATCCTTTTTCTCATGTCCCCCACCTTGGAGTCGAGGCTGTTCGCCACGGCTTTCTCGCTTTCGACTTCAAGGAGAAGATGCATACCGCCCTGGAGGTCAAGACCCAGGTTGATCTTCTTGTTCGGCCACATGTCAGGCTGACTCAGGCCTTTTTTGTACATGACCACGGTGGGCATGACATAGATGATGGAGACAGCCATGACCAGGATGAGACTCGCAAGTTTCCAGGAAAACGCTTTCAATGCTTCGATCCTTTCTTGATGGATAACAAACCCTTGTCAAAGAATACAGAGCCTTGGGACGTGGAACGTTGGGATGTCCTGCGGCCTACAACTTTCCGGCGATGTTGGAACGGATCATCTTGATCCGCACGTTTTCAGCGATTTCAACCTGGAGGTCGTTTTCTTCGACTTTGGTGATCACGCCGTAGATCCCGCTGGAGGTGATCACCTTGTCCCCTTTTTTCAGGGCGGCGACCATTTCCTGGTGTTCTTTGGCTTTTTTCTGCTGGGGACGGATCAGAAGAAAATAAAAAATGACGAACATGAGAATGAGGGGGACAAAAGCGAAAAAACCGCCGGATTGTCCGCCGCTCTGGGCCGGAGCCATGGCGTATGCGACATTCATGTGAGACTTACTCCTTTTTTCGGATAACATTAGCGTTGTGCGCCGGGGACGTGTGGTATTCCCCGGCCGGCAAGCAGGCTTTGAGGACGGAAAACACAGGTTTTACGCTCTCTCAAAAGGTATTGCCGTGTATAATCAATCGACTGACAGATACAGTAAAGCGAAACATGTGTCAACCCGCAATTGGGTGACGTTTCACTCGCAGACAACCCGGCTTTCGCTGGGCAGCAAGGCCCCGTGGGCCTCGATGGTGATGGTGATCGAACGTTTCTCCTCGATGGCCAGGAGTTCGGCCCGCTTTTTGTTCAGAAGGTACGCGGCCACCTCCGGGGGGACGTAGCCCTTGGCCTGGCTGATGCCTTCTTTCAGGATTTCCAGGTTGAGTTTCCGCAGGAAAGCCAAGGCGAAAGCCTCGGTGGACAGCACCATGCCTTTGCCGTTGCAGTGCCTGCATGTGACGAAGTTGCCGAATTCGATGGGTGGCCGGATACGCTGCCTGGACATTTCGAGGAGGCCGAACTGGGAAATCCGGCTGATCTTGCTCCGGGCTTTGTCTTCTTTCAGGAAGTTCTTGAAGCTGGTTTCCACGGCGATCTTGTTTTTGGACTCCTTCATGTCGATGAAGTCGATGACGATCAGTCCGCCAAGGTCCCTCAGGCGGAGCTGGCGGGCGACTTCCTCGGCAGCCTCCAGGTTGGTCTGCCGGGCTGTTTCCTCAATGTTCCGGCTCTTGGTGGCTTTGCCGGAGTTCACGTCGATGGCCACCAGGGCCTCGGTCTGGTCGATGACGATGGAACCGCCCGAAGGCAGGGGCACGCGGCTTTCGAAGATGGAGGCGATCTGGTTTTCCAGCTGGAATTTGGTGAAAATCGGTTTGTCGCCTTTGTGCAGTTTGACCAGGTTGACCTGTTTGGGGGAAATGAGCTTGAGAAAGGCTTTCACTTCCTTGAGGATGTTCGGATCGTCGATGAGGATCTCGGACACATCGGGGGTCAGGTAATCCCGGATGGCACGGACCGCCAGGTCCATTTCCTTGAAAAGCAGGGCCGGCGCCGGTTCTTTCTCCGCGTTCCGGTTGATGTCTTTCCACAGCTTCATCAGATAGTTGAAATCCTTGACCATCATGGTCTTCGTGGCGTTCTCGCCGGCTGTCCTGATGATCAGGCCGTAACCCTCGGGAAGCTTCAGGTGGGTCATGATCTCCTTCAGGCGGGTCCGTTCGCTCTCGTCGTCGATCTGGCGGGAAACACCCCGGTTGTCACTGCCCGGCATCAGCACGATGTGACGGCCGGGAAGGGAGATGAAGGTGGTGAGCATGGCCCCTTTTTTGGCCGACGGATCTTTGGTGACCTGGACGATGAGTTCCTGCCCCCGTTTGATGATCTTCTTGAGACTCCGATCTCCGGAAGGGTTGTCCTGAAAGTAGTCGCTGTGGATTTCCTGCATCTGGAGGAAACCGTGGCGGTCAGTTCCGAAATCGACGAAAACAGCCTGGAGACTGGGTTCGATCCGGGTGACGATACCTTTATAAATATTACCCTGAATGCTTTCTTTGGCTGTGGTTTCGGAGTGGAACTCTTCAAGCTTGGATTCGTTGACCCTCGCGATTCGACATTCCTCGGAATCAACGGCGTTGATGAGAATTTTTCTTGCCATATGGTTTTTGTCTTGTGACCTCCAGTTCGGATGATGGTTGACGAAACGTCATGATTTGTGTGTAAAAAAAAGAATTTAAGCATATATAAGGGCAACGGGTCGATTTTGCAAGTAAAATGTCCGGGTCAATCAAATGTGACAGCGTTATGGTTCATCACTGATGTAAAAACCGACCGGTGAAGCCATGGTCATCCCTGTCGATGGGCGTTATCGCTCTCGGTATCGGGTTTGCTATCGGATTCGATAACCGGAATTATTCGACAGCGGTAGCGGACCCGATAGCGGCAGGGATTTGAAAGGCCATGTTTTTCTTGATCGTGTTTCTTGCTATTTTGCCTTGATTATGGCAAACAAGGGACGGTTCAGTTTAAGATACTCATATATTTCACCTATTCGAAAAACCCCGAACCCGGTTCCGGGCCCGTGTGTTTTTCCGAAACATACATTGACGCAGCCGCACAGGAGAGAAGATACAATGGATGAACGCTACGTTCCCGAGAAAGTGGAAGCCAAATGGCAGAAAAAATGGGAAGAGGACGGGGTATTCAAGGTCCGGATGGAACCTGGGAAGGAAAAATACTATGTTCTTGAAATGTTCCCCTACCCATCGGGCAACATCCACATGGGCCATGTGCGGAACTACTCCATCGGCGACGTGGTGGCCCGCTACAAGAAAATGAGGGGGTTCAACGTGCTGCATCCCATGGGCTGGGACGCCTTCGGCATGCCGGCGGAAAACGCCGCCATCGCCAACAAGACCCATCCCGCCAAATGGACCTACGCCAATATCGACACGATGCGCGCCCAGTTGAAACGCCTGGGATTCAGCTACGACTGGGACCGTGAGTTCGCCACCTGCACGAAGGACTACTACCGCTGGGAACAGTGGCTGTTCGTGAAGATGTTCGAAAAGGGCATGGCTTACAGGAAGGAATCCTTCGTGAACTGGTGCGAGCCCTGCCAGACGGTTCTGGCCAACGAGCAGGTGGAAAACGACTGCTGCTGGCGCTGCGGCACCAATGTCCGGCAGAAAAAGCTGTCCCAGTGGTTTTTCAGGATCACCGATTACGCCGAGGATCTTCTCGTCCATTGCGACCAGCTCCCCGGATGGCCTGAGAAGGTCACCACCATGCAGAAAAACTGGATCGGCAAGAGCATCGGGTCCGAAGCCGTGTTCGCCGTGGAAAATTCCGACAAGGTGATCTCTGTTTTCACCACTCGGCCCGACACGATTTTCGGAGCCACCTTCATGTGTCTGGCCCCCGAGCACCCGCTGGTGGAGGAGCTGTCCAAGGGGCGGCCGGAAGAAGAGGCGGTCAGGGCCTTTGTGGAAAAAATCTCCATGCAGGACCGTTCCAGCAAGGCCATCGAAAACTATGAGAAAGAAGGGGTCTTCCTGGGGGTTTACTGCATCAACCCCCTGACCGGAGCGAAAATCCCCGTCTACACCGCCAACTTCGCCCTGATGGAATACGGCACAGGGGCCGTGATGAGCGTTCCGGCCCATGACCAGAGGGATTTCGATTTCGCGAAAAAGTACAACCTGCCGGTGATCGTGGTGGTGAAGCCCGAAGACGAGGACCTTGACGCCGGCTCCATGACCTGTGCCTATGTGAACGAAGGGGTGATGGTGAACTCCGGGCAGTTCGACGGTCTTCCCAACAACGACGCCAAACTGAAGATCACGGATTACCTGGAAAGCAAGGGGCTTGGCAAACGGACCGTCTCGTTCAGGCTTCGCGACTGGGGCATCTCCCGCCAGCGGTACTGGGGCGCTCCCATTCCCATGATCCACTGCGACCGCTGCGGGGCCGTTCCGGTGAACGTCGAGGATCTGCCCATCGTGCTTCCCGAAGACGCCGATCTCCTGGATTCCGGCGGCTCGCCCCTCAAAAACCTGGATTACTTCAAAAAAGCCACCTGCCCCGCCTGCGGCAACACCGAGGCCCGGCGTGACACGGACACCATGGACACCTTCGTGGAATCCTCCTGGTATTTCGCCCGGTACTGCTGCCCCGATTACGACAAGGGCATGCTGGACCCCGAGGCGGTGAAATACTGGATGCCCGTGGACCAGTACATCGGAGGGGTGGAACACGCCATTCTCCACCTTCTGTACTCCCGCTACTTCACCCGGGTCATGCACGACCTGGGCGTGATCAACGTCAAAGAACCCTTTGAGCGGCTTCTTACCCAGGGTATGGTCAACAAGGCCACCTTGCGCTGCCCCGAGCACGGTTACATTTTCCCCACCGACGTGGTGGACAGTGACACGGGGCCGTCCTGCGGTCTCTGCGGAAAAGAGGTGGAGATCGGCAAGGTGATCAAGATGTCCAAGTCCAAGAAAAACGTGGTGGACCCCAACGAGCTTCTCGACCGCTACGGCGCGGACACCACACGCCTGTTCTGCCTGTTTGCCGCGCCTCCTGAAAAAGGCCTGGACTGGAGCGACGAAGGGGTGGACGGCAGTTTTCGTTTCCTGTCCAGGGTCTGGCGCCTGATCAAGAACAACGAGGCGGTGTTGACGGCGGTCAGTGCATACGATGGCGGTCTCGAAGGGCTGGAGGGAAAGACACGGGAGCTTTTCGCCAAAACCCATTTCACCATCAAGAAAGTAACCCTCGACATCGAGGACGATTTCCATTTCAACACGGCCATCAGCGCCGTCATGGAGCTGGTGAACCTGATGCAGGCCCTGACTTTCGAGGAAAAGGACGAGGTCAGGGACCGGGTCTTCCGCTTTGCCGGAGAAAGCCTGATCCTTTTGCTCGCCCCCTTTGTGCCCCATTTTGCCGAAGAAGTCTGGGAGATGCTGGGAAGGAAGAAGAGCGTTCTTTTCGAGAGCTGGCCCGGGTACAGCGAATCGGCCCTGGTGGAAGACGAGATGCTTATCGTCATCCAGGTGAACGGCAAGCTGAGGGGGAAATTCTCCATCTCAGCCGATGCCGGTGACGAGGCGATGAAAGAACGCGCACTTTCCGATGAACTGGTGAAGAAGTTCATTGGAGACAAACCCATCCGCAAGGTGATCGTGGTCAAAAAGAAACTGGTGAATATCGTCATATGAAACGAAACATACGGATATCAACGCTTAAAATGATGGGGTGCGGCATTCTGGCCATGGCCTTTCTCCTGATTCATGGCTGCGGTTACAAGTTCGTGGGGGGCGGCCAGCTCCCCGCCGGGGTGAAAACCGTGGCCGTGGTGATGTTTGAAAACAGGACGGGTGAAACAGGCCTTGAAAGTACCATGACCAATTACATGAACTACGAGTTCACCCGGAACGGGGTCAAGGTGACCTCGAACCAGGACCGGGCCGACGCGGTTCTCACGGGGATCATCAAGTCCGCCAAAGTGGAAACGGTGAGTTACCGGGGAGATGATGTTACGGTGGAAAACCGGGTGGTCGTCGTGATGAGCGCCCGCATGAAAAACCGGGAAGGCGTGGAACTGTGGGCTGTGGACAACATGACCGAACGTGAGACCTACAAGGCGGACACCGACAACACCCGGGTGGTGACCAACAAGAAATCGGCCCTGTCAGCCCTGTGCAAGAAAATGGCCGAAAATTTCTATGGCCGGATGACCGAAGATTTCTAAAAGAAAAAGAACGCAGAAAGACGAAAAGGTCCGCGGGTTGTAAACCGGCGGACCTTTTTCAATCGGTATCGCGTCAACGATAAGGAAGGTTCAGGCTGGACCTGACATCATGCGGCGGTGGTGGCGTTCAGAAGCTTCGCCAAACGGGAAATTTTTCTGGATGCGTTACGCTTCGTGATGACGCCTTTTTTCGCCGATACGGCAATGATGGACTGGGCCTTCTTGAAAAGGTCTTCGGCATTTTCACTTTCTTCCGTCTTCGCTCTTCTTACCGTTTTGATGGCGTTCCTGAGCTTCGTTTTAACCATCATGTTGCGCATACGTTTCTTTTCGCTCTGAAGTGCGCGTTTTTTTGCAGATTTATGATTCGCCAACGATCCAACTCCTTACAGTTTGATAGTGTTTGATTGTTTAGATTTTAAAACTCTGACAAGTTATAGTGTTTCGTGTTTCAAGTCAAGGGAAAAAACCTGGACCATCGCATGTAACATAACCATCGGTATCAGTATCTCTACCGGTATCGCTATCGAAACATTCGATGAAAAAAAGACGGGCGGTTTTAAACCGCCCGTCCATGGATCGTCTTTTAGATGGTTTAAATCCTAAACCGCCTCGATGCCTCTTTCCCCGGTTCGGATTCTGACGGCTTCCTCGACGGACATGACGAAGATTTTCCCATCACCGATGCTTCCTGTGGATGCGCTGCCCACAATCGCTTTGACAACGCTTTCGACCATGGTGTCATCCACGATGATGTCGAGCTTGATTTTAGGAATGAATTCCACGAAGTATTCAGCGCCGCGGTAAATTTCCTTGTGACCCTTCTGTCTGCCAAACCCCTTGACTTCAGTTACGGTCATGCCTTGTATCCCAATGGCACCCAGTGCTTCTTTGACTTCATCAAGTTTGAAGGGTTTGATGATCGCTTCTATTTTTTTCATGATTATATCCTTTCCTGTCTATGTTGAAATGGGGTTCAGTCGATTTCAAAAGCTCTTTCACCGTGGATCGCTCTATCCAGGCCAATGACTTCCGATTCTTTATCGACACGGATTCCTTTGGTGATCATTTTTGTGATAAAGATGACGATTAACGTGCCCACAGCTGAATAAGCAGCGGTTCCAACGATCGAGATAAGCTGGATCACCACTTGTTTGGGGTTGCCGTAAAGAAGGCCAGACGCCGTGGATGTAATGTCAGGGCACGCAAAGATTCCTGTCGCGATGGCCCCCCAGATTCCGCAGATGCCATGGACACCGAATGCGTCCAGAGAATCATCGTATCCGACTTTGTGCTTTAGAACGCCCACGCTGAAATAGCCCAGAACTCCAGCCACAAGACCGATGACCAGTGACCCTCCAAGGGTGACAAATCCTGATGCTGGCGTGATGGAGACAAGGCCTGCGACGGCTCCTGAGGCTATGCCCAGCACCGTTGGTTTGCCGCTTCTTGCCCATTCAGCGCACATCCAGGCGATGGCGGCCATGGCGGCGGACGTGTTTGTGACCATGAACGCTGAAGCCGAAATTCCATCTGCTGCAAGGGCGCTGCCGGCATTGAATCCGAACCAGCCAAACCAGAGAAGGCCTGCGCCCAACGCTGTTAACGTGACGCTTGATGGAAACATGGCTTCTTTACCGAAACCCTGGCGTTTGCCAAGCACAAGGCAGAGGACAAGGCCGGCGATACCCGCGTTGATATGAACGACGTTTCCACCGGCGAAATCAAGGGCTCCCATTTTAAACATCCATCCGCCGCCCCAGGCCCAGTGGCAGATCGGAGCGTAGACCACGGTGATCCAAAGGACTGTGAACACAATCCATGAAGAAAATTTCATTCTGTCCACAACAGATCCCAGGGCAAGGGCAACGGTGATACAGGCAAAGGTCATCTGGAACATGATAAAAACAAGTTCAGGGATGCTGCCTGATATGCTGGATATCCCCACACCGGAAAGAAACAGTTTGTCCAATCCTCCGATGACGCCTTTGATATCGGTTCCGAATGAAAGGCTGTAGCCCCACATGACCCAGACCACACTGGCAAGGCAATAGGCGATAAAGGTCATGGCAAAGGTGTTGAGAAGGTTTTTGTATCGGGACATGCCGCCGTAAAAAAGCGCAAGACCTGCCGGCGTCATCATCATGACAAGGGCTGTGGCGACGATGATCCACGCCGTGTTGCCGGAATTGATCGTTGGAACATCCTCCGCGTATGCGGAAAGAGGGATGAGCGATAGGATTGTTGAGTTAAGGATCGGTTTTAGTTTCATGGTCTCCTCCAAAAAAATGTATTAATCATAAATGCCGCAAGTTCTGTTACAGCAAGTTCTGTTGCAGATCGATATTGCACAGAGGATACCGGTTTTTTATAAATCGTTTTTGTTCAATATAAAAAGGTTGTTATATCGTTTTTGTATGGAGGGTGCGTTTGAGATAAAATACAAATATGTCGTTTGAAATTAAATAAAAGTCAAATTTGTATTTAATGGGATAGGCCATTGTCCGTTTCAATGTCGTATTCCAGACATTTTTTACAGCAGATGGTTTCACGTCGTGCCATAGACCCTGCTCTCGAGGGAACCCTGCGGTTCACAGAAAATCGGTAAAAAACCGGGTTTGTCTCATGCCTGGGCGGGATGAGGGGAGAAGAAAGCCGAGGGTCGTTTGATGCCGTTCTGGCGGAACGCCTCGATGGTCCGGAGCACCACGTCGGTCTGGAACGCTTTCTCGTACTGGACGTCAAGGACATAGGCCTTGGCGCTCATCTGGATGGCGAGAAACGACGGTTGAAGGATCTCTGTCACGGAAATGCTCACCTCCTTGTTCAGGTAGGCGAACCGGCTCGTCACCACCACTTCGTAGAGGATGTCCCGGGCTTTTTTGATGTCGGCGTCGATGGACAGGTGAAACGGCACGACGATCATCATGTCCAGGGCTCCGGCGTTGCCCGAGGCCACCACGTCGGTGATGAACCGTGAGTTGGGAATGGTCACCAGGTTGTCGTCCAGGGTGATAAGACGAACGGCCCGGAGACCGATGCTGTGGATTTCACCGTACACATCGCCAAACTGAACCCGGTCTCCCACCTGAAAAGGGTGGTCGAAGAGAAGGATCAGTCCGGCCACGAAGGACGCCACCAGATCCTTGAGGGAAAGACCGATGGCCACAGCCACGCCGCCTCCGATGGTGAACAGAAGTTCCTTGGCCGGCTGGAGGACGGTGTACACCAGGATGCCCCCGCCGAACACGTACATGAAAAAGGTGAGGGTGGATTCGAGCTGGAGAAACAGCAGCCGTTTGTGAGGGAAACGTGCGGTGAGGTTTTCGATGCCGTTTCTGAGAAACCGGGTGAGGTAGGCGATGAATCCCAGCCCCACCAGGAAAAAGAAAATCCTCTCGACGCTGATCTTGTCCAGGATATTCAGGATGTCATTCAGGTTACTGGTTTCCATAGATAAAATTCTTCGCCTGTAAGTAGTTGATGAGCGGCTTCTGGCAGCCGATGGTCACCCGGTAGCGCTTGTCCCGGCCATAGACCAGTATTTTATTCTCGATGCCGAGTTTCAGGGCCTGCCGGACCGAACCTTCCGGGAGGTTCGAGGTTCTGACCAGTTCTTTTTCCGACAGGTTCTCATGACGGACGATCTGGGCGAAAACAAAGTGGGCGTCGTCGGGTAGATCTTTGAGGAGGGAGGCGTCCGGGGTTTCAGGCAGGCCCACGGACAGGAGTCCCTCATTTTTCAGTTTCATCGAAGACAGCCAGAGGTGCATGGCGGCCCTGGGGTTGCCCCCGGACTGCTGCCAGAGCATGCGGAAAAAATTTGATTCGGCGTAGATCACGCCTTCCATGCGGTCCTGGGAGCCCACGGCCTGGAGAATGTCGTCGTAGGAGAGGGTGAAATCGGTCCGGCGGTGGCGTGTCATGATCAGTTCCTTGATATCGGCTTCCAGCCAGGGCGGGATGGCCATGACCGAGTTGATGTAAGGCTTTTTCCCGAAGACGCTGTACAGGTAGTTCCAGGCGTAACGGTTGAATGCCGCGCACCAGAAGAAGTTGGTCGTGGGGGCGTTCACCAGTTCGAGAAACGTCTTGAACCCTTCGAATCCTCCGAGTTCGGCGTGGAAGAGGTTGTGGGCATCGTCCACGAGAACCAGGAGTGGATCATGGTTTTTGTCGGCTTTCATCAGCGAGCCGAATCCGTCGGAAAGATCCAGGTTAAGGTGGTTCTGGAAAAAATCGAGCACCTCGTGGCGTGTGGAAAGCCGGGGAGGAATGGCCAGGCTGAGGCAGGGGATATCCCCCACCATGGACGCGAGCCGCAGAAGCAGGCAGGATTTACCCGTGCCCTTGTCGCCGTAGAAGGCCGCCGAATGTTCTTCGGAAAGACCCTGGGACCAGCTTTCGATGCTCCGGACCAGCTTCCCCGCAAGATCGTTTTTGGGAGAAAGAAGCAGGGAGGGGTCTTCGGGAACTTCAAAGGAAAACCACTGGGTGTAACTGTCGGGAGGCGTGTTGTTTTTTTCCGTAATCTCCCGGGCCGCGGTGCTTTCCAGTTTACGCCGGAAAATGTTGGCCGAGATCCTTTTATACATGTCGAAGCGTTCCGACCAGCGGCTCAGCCAGTTGAACAGGGTCACAGCGGTCAGAATGGCGAATCCGGGCAGGCAGAGGTAGGCCCCGTATTTCCCCTCGAGAAGTTTGACGAACCGTTCTCCGGCCATTTTGGGCAGGGTGTCCGGCAAAAGGGTGGTTAGTTCGCTTTTCCATTCCGCCGCCACTTTGCCGAAAACGAAAAGCCCGATGAGAAAGACGAGTTTCGAGACGGCCCTGTAGATCAGGCCCTGGCTGATGATGCTTTCGATGGTGTAAAGGATCACCCAGAACACCAGGAAAAACAGCCCCAGCCGCCTGGCGCTGTGGTGGATCTTGTTCTGAAAATCCCGGGTGGCGATGCTTCGCGCTTTGATGGAAAGGATGGAAAGGCCGCTGGCGATAAGGAGCCTGAACATCCTGTAATAGCTGTAGTATTCGATGTAGGGTAAAAAGAGGGCCATTTCGGCGAACACCGTGTTCTCGATGAGTTTCCTGGCGATGCCGATGGCCGGGAGGATCAAAATCCAGGGAACGTAGGGCAGCAGCCGCTGGATCCAGATGGCTGCGGGACCGGCCAGCCGGTGTTCGTACTGCCTGGGGATCAGCCACATCCTGAGGCGGTTCAGGCTGGTCACGACTTTTTTCACACCCAGCCAGAGAAAGAAGGGGATGGTCATGAAGGCCAGAAAACTCAGTCCCTCACGGACCAGGGCGAAAATGCCGTTGAAGCCGCTTTTCAGTTTGTGCTTCACATCCAGGAATTTCACGTAGAATATCGACAGCCACCTGAAAGGCACGATCTTGACTTCCCGTATGATGTCGTTCACGTAATCCTGGTTCATGGCCACAGGTGAATCGTCGCCCCGGTCCACCAGTTCATGGAGCAGTCTGGACCGGGCCTGGCCAGCCTGGAGCAGGACGGTGTAATGGTTTTTGAGGTCCGATTCGAACTGGAACGTGGCTTTGTCGAGAAAGGCTTTTCGCTGGTCAACGGCCTCATTGTAGGACGCCCTGTAATCTTCAACCTCGGATGAGCCTGAAAGCCTGGCCAGCAGATCCGAGGGAAGGTCGGGAATTTCCGGGAGATTGCTGACATGGGGGTTGGGATCGGAATAACGGAAAGTCTTGTCGACCAGGGCCCTCCAGAGGGAAAGAGCTTCGTCATAATCTTTTCGAACGGCGCTGTCCTCGGCCTGGCGAAGGTTTTTGGCTCCGATGGCGGCGATCTGTTTCAGGGCGCCCTGGTAAAAGGCCGTCTGCTTTTCCATGTCTGAAAACCACTGGATCTGATTCTGGGAAAGGCCGCTTTTGAATTTCTCGATGAGGACTCGCCTGGCGGCCAGATCCCGGAGATCCTGGTTTTTTTCCGTCAACGCCTTCTGCTCGGCGATGTCCACCGACTTGTCGGCCTCGTTTTTCATGCTGGTTGCCGACTCTTTTTCCAGGGTGAAGTTTTCGATGGTCCGGTGTGTTTTCAGGGCATCGGTCTGGAGCTTGAGGAGTGAGGCCCGTTTGTTTTTTTCCAGAACCAGGAACGTGAGCCTCAGGGCTTCCACGTCTTTCTGGAGTTTGAGAACCGCTTCCACCTTTTCGCGGAATTTTTCGTCCTGGAAAGCGCAGGACAAGAGGGCGTCGGATGAGGCGGCAGATTCCACGGGCGTTTCCGGGGTGTCCAGCATGGCCCTGATCTGGCCGGCGCGTTTTTCAACGGCCTGTTCATCGGAAAGGTCGATGCTGAACAGTGCGCCGGGGCTGACGGACTCCAGGATACGGCCGTCGAGAAGATGCTGGAGGTTGTCTCTGGCAAGCTGAAGGTTGAATGATCGGGTTTTCAGGGATTCGGCGATTTCGTCGGACGGCGGGCACGGGCTTTTTTCGCGGATGTCGGCCAGGGCCGACGTCCAGAACAGGGCCAGGACCATAAACAGGAAAAACGACGATTTAACCGGACAGGCGGTGAGGGCGCGTTTGCAGGATTTCACGGGTCCTCTCTATTCTGGTTGGGTGGCGTGACAACAAAGAGTTCGCGATACGGGCGTCTTATGGACGTCTGTGCCGGGCTATTCCGTGGGGTGGGCGGGCGGACCGCCTCCGGTATGGGCAACACCCTCCGGCGGCGGGGCCTCCGAAGGGTGTTTTTTGTCCATGATCCGGATGGTTCTATTCCACACCAGGCCTGATCACCACGTCGATGCGGCGGTTCTGTGCCCGGCCTTCCTTGGTGGTGTTGTTGGCGACAGGCTGGGACGAACCGAAGCCCACGGCTTTGATCCGGTCTTCCGTGATGTCCGTATTGGCCAGGAAGTACTGTCTGACCGATTCAGCCCTGTCTTTGGAAAGTTTCAGGTTGGTCTTTTCCTTGCCCACGGAATCCGTATGGCCCTGGATGGTGACCGTGGAACGTTCATAACTGTCGATGATCTGTTTCGTCTTGGTGAGAAGACTGAAGAACTTCGGCTCGATGGCTGATTTTCCGCTGGCGAAGGTCAGTCCGGTGAGCCGGACGATGATGTTTTTACCATCGAGGAGGACCTTGCCCTCGTCGGGGTTCAGCAGGGTCTGGACAGTCCGGAGCTTGTTCATCCGCTCTTCCTGGAGCTGTTTTTCTTTCAGAAGCTCTTCAGCCGTCATTTTCTGGCGTTCCAGTTCTTCTTTCAGTTTTTTCTGGCGCTCCATCTCCTCGGCTTTTTTCTGGCGCTCCATCTCTTCGGCGGTCTGGATTTTCTTCTTCAGGTCTTCGCTTCTCCGGCTGAGGCTTGCCAGGCTCTGTTCCTTGGTTGAAAGCCTGCTGTTCAGGTCCGCGATGGTGGCGGCATGGGCGTCGATCTGGCGGTCTTTTTCAGCCAGATCGCTTTTCTGTTTCTGGATGGCTCCCACGATTCCGGCCGCAGGGGCTTCGAAGCCCTGGTCAAAGGACAGGTCAAGCCCGAATTCACGGCCGATTTTGCTGAAGCCTTCTTCCTGTTCCAGGATCAGGTCCTCGTAGGATGAATCGCTGTCTTTCAGGGTTTTGACTTTTTCGTTGATCTGGTTGGCGTGCCGGACTTCGTATTCCGCTTCGGCGGCCAGTTTTTTCGCATTCTCGTTATCGTATCTCTGGCGGTCAAGCTCGCTTGAAGCGTTTAGGGCCAGGGCTTCGGCTTTTTTCAGGGTTTTCGGGGCCTTGTTTTTGCCCCCCATGTCCTGAAGCTGAGCGATTCCTTTGTTCACTTCACCGAGATGGGCGATTTTGATGGCGTTCAGCTCGGAGTCACGGTAGAGCTGAAGGGCTTCACGGGACAGGGTGGTGGCTTTTTCGTTCTTTCCGTCCTTGTAGGCTTCAATGGCGTTTCTGAAACGTTTTTCCGCTCCGATCCATTTATCATCGGCGATTTTCATGGCGCCGGCTTTTTCAGCGTCGTCACGGGCCGCTTTGGTGTCTTTGAAAAACTCCACGGAGCGGTCGCTGACCTCGGATGCCTGATCAAATTTTTCCCTGGCGGTCGCCAGCTTTTTTTCGATAACGGCCAGATCCTTGTCGTTGTCGAAAGCGGACGCGGCGTCGCTGTAGGCGGTCATGCCATCATTGTAGAGATCGGGAGCGAACAGAACACCGGCTTTGGAGTCGGCAGTTTTCAATGACGCATCCGCATCCTTGAACAGGGACATCCGGGCGGCTTCCTTGGCTTTCAGGGCTTCGGGGTCCAGTTCCTTTGTTCCGCAACCGGAAAACATGAAGGTGCCTGAAACGAGTAGAAGTATGATCCAGTAAAATTTTTTCTTCATAGCTGACCTCATTTTTTTAGAATTGATAATATGGGTTGAAGAACCGGTTGATATGATGGACAAATTTCAAAAAATTGCTTTATCATATCACATCGTCCGTTTTTTTTGGAATAAAAAATCATTAATACAACTGAGCCCGGTATTTTTGGAGCCCCGGGTTTCGAAATCCCTGCCCCGGGAAATATCTGGTTTCAAGCCGGATTCTTTTATGATAGATAAGGCGTTCGAATGACTGAGACAGCGGGCTGAACAAGCCATGCCGGTAAAAGGAGCTTTGATGGAGTATCAGGAAAAAACAGAGCCGGGACAACCACGGGGTAAATATCTCGCCGTACTGTCCATTGCGGCTTTAGGCGTCGTGTACGGGGATATCGGGACCAGCCCCCTGTACGCACTCAGGGAATGTTTTTCAGGACACTTCGGTCTTTCGGCGACTCCGGAAAACATCAAGGGTATTCTGTCCCTGATCTGCTGGTCCCTGATCTTCGTCATTTCCATCAAATACCTGGTTTTCATCCTGAGGGCTGATAACAACGGTGAAGGGGGCATCCTGGCCCTGACGGCACTTGTCACCCCCCTTCGGGCCTCGGCGGCAGGCGGCCGTTCGTTCATCATCGCCTTAGGGCTTTTCGGGGCGGCCCTGCTTTACGGGGAAAGCATGATCACACCGGCCATCAGCGTCCTTTCCGCCGTGGAAGGTCTTGCCGTGGCCACGCCTCTTTTCGAGCCCTACATCATCCCTTTGACAATCGTCGTCCTTTTCGGGCTTTTTTTCTTCCAGCACAGGGGGACCGCCGGGATCGGTGCTGTTTTCGGTCCGTTGACCCTTGTGTGGTTCCTGACCCTGGGTGTCCTGGGTATCATGAACATCGCCAAAGGCCCCGAGGTTCTGGCGGCCTTGAATCCTCTCTACGCGGTGAGATTTTTCATTGAAAACGGAACGAAGGGGTTTTTCATCCTGGGGTCGGTCTGCCTGGTCATCACCGGAGGTGAGGCCCTGTACGTGGATATGGGGCATTTTGGGCCCAAGCCTATCCGGATCGCCTGGTTTTCCGTTGTTCTCGCGGCCCTTCTCTTCAACTATTTCGGCCAGGGGGCCCTTCTGCTTCACAACCCCTCGGCCGTTGAAAACCCGTTTTACCATCTGGCCCCTTCCTGGGCGCTTTACCCTCTGGTGGCCATCGCCACCATGGCCACGGTCATCGCCTCACAGGCTGTGATTTCCGGGGCTTTTTCCCTGACCATGCAGGCTGTCCAGCTGGGCTACAGTCCCCGTCTGAACATCGAGCATACATCCCAGACGGAACGGGGGCAGATCTACCTCCCCTTTGTCAACAAAGTTCTGATGGTCTGCTGCATCGGTCTTGTCCTGGGATTCCGCTCATCGGGCAACCTGGCCGCCGCCTACGGCATCGCCGTGACCACGGCCATGACCATCACCACCGTTCTTTTTTTCGTGGTGGCCCGTTACAACTGGAACTGGGCCCTGTGGAAAGCCCTTCTGGTCTGCGGTGTGTTTCTGTTTTTCGATCTTTCCTTCTGCTCGGCCAACATCGCCAAAGTCTCCCATGGCGGCTGGTTTCCCCTTATCATGGCCGTGTTCATCTTCAGCCTGATGACCACCTGGAAGTGGGGAAGGGCCATCCTGGCCAAACGGCTCATGGCCGGAACCATCCCGGTCCGGGACTTTTTCGAGAACATGAAAGCCCATCCGCCGGCGCGGGTTCCGGGTACGGCGGTATTCATGAGCGGCAACACCCGGGGAACGCCCTCGGCCCTGCTGCACAACCTCAAACACAACCACGTTCTCCATGAGATGGTGATCCTGGTTTCCGTGGAAACGGCTGAAGTCCCCCATGTTCAGGACAGCAACAGGGTGTCCTGGGAAAAACTGGCCGACGGGGCCTACCGCCTGGCCATCCATTATGGTTTCATGGAAGACCCCAACGTGCCTAAAGCCCTCCAGCTGGTCAGCCTGGACGGCTGGACCTACGATCCGTTGAAAACCACCTTTTTCCTGGGCCGTGAAACCCTTCTGTCCAGCCGCAAGACGGCCATGACGGGCATCCGGGAGCAGTTGTTCGTGTTTATGTCGAGAAACGCCAGAACCGCCACGGACTTTTTCAGCCTTCCTCCCAACCGGGTGGTGGAGCTGGGGATGCAGGTCCGGTTGTAGGATAAAGGACCTTGCGGAGCTTTTCCGCCAGATCTTTTTTAAGAAAAGGCTTTTGCAGAAACTGGGTGCCGTCATCCATGACCCCGTGCTTTGCGATCAGGTTGGCGGTGTAACCGGACATGAACAGCCGCTTGAGTTTCGGATTTTCGCTCATCAGCCGGTCTGCCAGTTCCCGCCCGCTCATTTCAGGCATGATCACATCGGTCATTAAAACGTGGATCTCTTTCCCGTACTCCCTGGACAAGCGGATCGCCTCGGACGGCGAGGCGGCGGTCAGGACGTTGTACCCCATTTTTTTCAGCATGGTTTCAACCATTTTCAGGATCGCCGGTTCGTCTTCCACGAGAAGAACCGTTTCATGGCCCTGATCTGCTAAGGTTCGGGCATTCGGAGGATGACCTGATTCGTCCTGCCCCTCATAACGGGGGAGAAGGATGCGGAAGGTGGCGCCTTGGCCCGCCTGGCTGTTGACAACGATGAACCCCCTGTTCTGTTTCACGATTCCGTAAACGGTGGCAAGACCCAGCCCTGTGCCCTTTCCCTGGGGTTTGGTGGTGAAGAAGGGCTCGAAGATGTGGTCGAGGGTTTCCCGGTCTATACCCTTTCCGTTGTCCGAGACCGCGAGAAGGACATAGTCGCCGGGACTGTACTCCGGGTGGGCGTTACAATAAGCTTCGTCGAACGAACAGTTTCCCGTTTCAATAAGGACCCGGCCAGCTCCGTGCACGGCGTCCCGGGCGTTGATGCAGAGATTGGCCAGGATCTGGTCCACTTGGGACGGGTCCATGCGGACATGCCACAGCTCGTCCGCCGGACGCCAGCTCAGCTCCACACCTTCGCCGATGAGCCGTCGTATCATTTTGAGGGTGCCGTTGACCGCGTCGTTCAGGATCAGGGCCCTGGGGGATATGGTCTGTTTTCGTGCAAAGGCCAGAAGCTGGCGTGTCAGGTCGGCTGAGCGCTGGGCCGCTTTCCTGATTTCCGTGAGGTCCGCCTCCAGGGGGTGCCCCGGCTCCACCTGTTCCATGGCCAGTTCCGCATGGCCGAGAATAACGCCAAGCATGTTGTTGAAATCGTGGGCCACGCCTCCGGCGAGCCGCCCCACCGATTCCATTTTCTGGGCCTGGATCAGTTGCTCTTTCAGTTTTTCCCTTTCGGCTTCCGCTTTTTTCTGCTCGGTGACGTCCCGGATAAAGGCAAAAATCTGGTCGTCATTGCCGGGAAGTTTCTGGGCTGACACGTCAATGATGGCGAAGCCGCCGTCTTTTCGGAGGTGCCGGGTTTCGAAACGCTCCGTGGCTCCCGCGAGGATCGATCCGATCCGGGCCTTGATCTCCTCTTCAGTCTGGGACGCTTCGATCTGCTGCAAGGTCATCTGCAACAATTCGTTTCGCTTGAAACCCGTCATCCGGCAATAGGCGTCGTTGACGTCGAGAATCTGGCCTTCTCCGTCCACAATGGTGAACCCGTCCAGGGCGACCTGGAGGATGGTCCTCGAACGGCTTTCGCTTTCGAGCAGCGCTGCGGTGCGTCTTTGCACCAGGGTTTCCAGGTTCCTGAACAGAAAGGAGTTCTTGAGGATCAGGGAAAGAAGTCCCGACAGCTCGGCCAGGGTGCTGAGGATTCCCCCGATGCCCCTCTCGTCCATGATATCGAGAAGCAGGAGAAAGCCGAAACCCTCCGGGCCCACCCGGAGGGGGATGACGAACGACTCCTTCATGGAGAGTTTCGCAAGGAGGCTTCCGATGTCCCCCTGGCCCGGTTGTATCAACGCCGGTTTTTCAAGTTTTCCGGCAAGATCCACAAGGAGCGCGAGGTCGGGCTGGACGAACATATCCTGCCTGCGTTCGGGACAGGCGCCGATCAGCCGGTACCCGCCTTCCGGAACCGTTTCGAAGAGGGCCACGAATCGTGAGCCGATGATTTCACGGAGCTGGGTGGTGATATGGGTCGCACATTTGCCGATATCCTCGGAGTGGGCCAGGATGTTGATCAGCAGGTCTTGTTGGAGACTTGAAATCAGGGGGTCATGATTCATGGAAGTCCTCCCGGTCCAGACGTTTCAGGGCCTTTTCCACCGCGTTGGCCAGATGGTCGAGTGTCGGCCGGATCGTTTCCACGGGCATACCGAAAAAACGTGATATTTCTTTTAGGGTTTCAACGGGAACAGGCACAATTCCGGTGTCCAGGTAGACCAGTTTTTTCCGGGTCTCCCGCATGAACTCTCCTGCCAGGGCGCCATCTGAAAATCCAAGTTCTTCCTGGAAAACCTCCCGCCAGCGCTCGGTCCATTCGGGAAGAAAGAGAAAGGCCTTTTCTTTTCTTAAATTCTTGTAACGCTCGTTTCCCATCAGCAGTTCAGCGCAGTTCACACCTTGAGTTCTGGACCGGTGGGGGGCACGTTCCATGTTCTCCATGTGGGCGTGGCAGTCTCCGTAAACGATCAGGCAGGGCTGGGCCGGGTGCTCGGCCAGGATCCGCTCCATTTCCCGGTGCAGCCGTTCGGGATGCATATGGAGCATGGAGTCGGGAAAAACCAGGTCAACGTCTGCCCTGCGGTTTTTCATAATAGCCCTCAGCTCTTTTTCCAGAACCGAGCAGCAGACGACCAGAATCCGGGGCTTCATGACTCACCCGGCCATGATCGGATTCTGGACGCGATGGAAACCAGGGTTTCAGGCGGCGTATCCAGGGGGATGTCCGCGGCCGAGGTGGCGAAGATGAAGCAGGGGTCGTCCTGGCGGTCGGTCAGGACCTGGTCGACTTTTCGTAAAACGCTGTCCAGGGGCATTCGGCCGAGGGCCGGGCCGTTGAGGTTGCCCAGCAGAAGGCGGCCCGGCCCCACCATGGCCCTGGCTTTCTCCAGACTGTCCCGGTGGTCCAGGGCAAAGGCCCCAACCTGGGGCAGCTCCAGGTAATCCTTGAGATGGTTGCCGATGGGGTTGCCTCCGTGGTGAAAGACAATGGGGCCCTTTATTTCAGCGAAGGTCCGGTGAAGGGCCGGCAAAATCGTTTCGTCAATCATTTTCCGGTACAGAAGGGACGGGTGGGTGAACATCACCGGAAGGGCGATGAAGTCCGCACCTTCCGAAAGAAGGGTGTTGGCCATGGTGATAAAGTGACGGCCCGTTTTCTCAAGAATGTCTGTTGCAAGGGATTCGTGGAACAGGAGGGTTTCGACCCACATGTCGATGCCCATGAGCAGGGCGGGCAGATCCACGGGGGCCGTGAGAACGGCGCAGACAGGTTTCACCCCTTTGAATTTGCCCGAAAGGAGACGGACGCTTTCCCGGAGATAGACCAGGCTTGGGCTTTGGTCCACATCGGGAACAGCCAGATGCTTAAAGTCTTCGGGATGCCTGAACGCCGGTTTCTTCACGTTCGGCGGATTGGCCGGCGGGAAAACCAGGTCGCTGCCAAAGGCTTCGGCTTCCAGGGTCAGGGCGAAAGGGGCGAAAAGGATGTCAGGGTCCACAAGCCCGATTACGGCGTCCTGACCTTCGAGGTATCGTTCAGGATTCCGGTAGTATTCGGTCAGAGGGCAGCCGGTGAGTCCGGCTCCGTAAAGACTCAGGGTCAAGGTGAAAGGCGGACGGCTCGTTTTCAGCCCCTGGAGAGCCGAGAGGACCCTGTCAAGGGATGTGATGGTCATCTGCGGCCCTCCATAGCTTGTCCATGAGTTCCGGGGCGCCCAGGGCGCTGGCCGTTGTGCCGTCCCCCCCCACTTCTTCGACCAGTTCAGGCCTGATTTTGAACACAGCCCCACCCACGGCGAGCCGGATGCGGTCTCTAAGACCGCGCCGGTCAATCTCTTCACGGATTTTCAGGATGTTCCTGGCCGTGGTGAACATCATGGCCGAGACGGCGATCACCCGGGCGTCGTGTTTCACAGCTTCGTCCACAAACGTCTCGGCCGGGACATCGTTTCCCAGATCGATAATCCGCCAGCCCGAGGTCCGGAGAAAGATGCCCACCAGTTTCCGGCCCAGGGAGTGGTAATCGTCCTCCACGTTGCCCAGCACAACCGGGCCCCGGGTCAGGGGGACCGATTCTTCGTGGGCGTGAGCCTTCATCAGGGTGTCTTCGGCGATTTTTCCCGCCAGATACCCCGCGGCCAGGCTGATGCTTTCCGAAACCCACCTTCGGCCGATTTCCGTCAGGACAGGTTCAAGCACATCTGAAATGGTGCTTCGATGGCTGTGTTGTCCGGTCCATTCGTCGAGAAGGGCATTGGCCCCGTTTCTGTCCCCCGACAGGATGAATTCCAGCAGGTGGTTTTTTGCGTGTTCGCTGTCCATGTGACCTCTGGATCGTTGGGCAGTGCGGGCTCCATGAAACGGACCCCTTGATCTGGATCGTTGTTAAATTTTCAAAAAAACATCGTGGCGAGACCTGGAATAGAGAAGGGTTTCAGGTGTCTTGGGCGGACAAGGTTCACCACCGGCAAAGGGACTCCAAGGTCAAACGGGAGAAAGGCCTTGACAAAATGCCATCGGCACCGGAATCCCGGGCTGCGGAAGAACCGCGCCGACTGAAAAACGATCAATTTATTATAAGTTTTTCAAAAATACCTTCATGACCTTTGAGTGTCAAGGTCTTTGTCAAGACTGTTCAGGGCAATCACATGTATCATGGGCATGGATTTTAACCATCGGTATCGCTATCGGTATCGAAGTGCTCTGACTATCGAACCCGATAGCGATACCGATACCGATAGCGATTAAAAGGATGTCAGGCTGGCAAGGCCTTTTAAAGATGCCCATGCCGGCGTGGATTCCGGGTCGGCTTCGGATCTTGAACGGTTTCGTTTTGCCAAATCCTAAAGATGTTTCAAGCACTCCGTGATATCGGAGACCGCCCGGAATGACAAGGTTGGGAGCCGTGACTTAACATGGGCAGTAGGTAAAATTCTTGCATGCAATCGCCCTGAAAGACGGCCGGTTGCGCTGTCTTCCAGGGATTGAACATGGATATCCGGGGAGGGAACGTCCGCCCCGCGCTTGCGAACGGCGCGGGGCGGACGGGCTTGATTTATATCAGTAGTTCGGAGAGAAGATCGATGGAACCGGCGGTTTTTTCCGCTGGCAGGATGAATTCCACGGTTCTTGGGGGAACGACCCCGTCACCCGGAATGGTGAGGGTGACCTGGAACATCCTGTCTCCCGCTTCCGTCTCGTAGAACACGATGGAAAGGGCGTTGCCGCTGATATCCGCATTCGCAGGGCCACCCTGGAGCGCCCAGAGTCCGTCCATGTGAAGGGTGCTTTTGTCATCGTCCACCTGGATCAGGGCCTCTGAAAAAAGAACCTGGAAGGCCGCGCCACCGTTGAACTGGGGATGGACCAGCCGGATGGAACCCGATGCCTTGGTTGACAGGAAGCCCTGGTTCACGCGGCGACCGAGAATCACGGACATGGCGATGTCGCTGTCCGGAAAGTAGAGCAATACGGCCGGGTCGTCTCCGGCTGAGACAGACACCCCGTGGTTCGAACCGGGGGAAAGGGCCCAGGTGCTGTCGGCAAAGGAAAGCCCCCCGTCTGTTTTCAGGACTTTGGTGCTGAAGGAAATGTTCGTCTCATAATCGTTTGACCTGACGGCCAGCTCCATGAGGTAATCCCCACCCGGCTGTTCTGTGATGGACAGGTCGAGACTGGCGTCCACGAAGGTGCTGTAACTGATGCTGTGTTCCCGTTCCAGTCTGACCGGAGTCTCGATTCTCAGGGTGCCTTCCGAAACGATCACGTTCAGGTTTTCAAAATCGACGATGAGGGCAGGAACGGTGTCAGGTGTGGATTCGTTTGACAGGGCCAGGCGCCCTTCGCCCAGGACGTTCTCGCCGGCCTGGGTCAGGGCCAGGTCGAACTGGATGGCCGAAGGGGTCGTTTCCACGGTGTCTTCCGTCATGCCCCGGCTGAACGCGTGGGTGAGGGAGTAGGTTCTCCCGCCTTCCAAGACGAAGGTTCCCCCGAGCATGGTGGGAATGGGGAGTGGGTCGCCGGTGCCCACCACAAGGTCAGGCACATCTGTCCGCCTTATTTCCGTAATGGTGCTGGTCCTTGTTTCGATTCCGTCAAGAACCAGGGTTATCCTGACGGTGTACCGGGTTTTTTTGCCCGTGGCCAGATCCAAGGCACCCCCCTGGGGGTTGTCGGGATCGTAATCCGGGTTGGGGCTGTAAACCGTGATATTTGCCGCCGATACGGTCACGGAAAGGCTGTAATCGCTTTGTACGGAAGCACCCTGGGCATCCAGGGTGGTCAGGGTTCCGCCCTGATGGAACCTGAAGGTGTGTTCCTCGTCGTGGATGTACGCCGGGACGTTGATCAGATCGATCCTCAGTCTGTCCTTGTTGATGGAAAGGTTCGTGGGAATGTCCAGGGAGCCGCTCACCCTGGGGTCTGCCTCATTGGCGCTGACCTGGAAATTCAAGATGGCGTCCTGGGCCTGGCCGGACAGCACAGCCTGTTCTGAATAACGTTTTCGGGGGAAATGAACGGTGACGCCCGGGCCTTTTTTGGTCCAGGTATTGGAAACGAAAGATAGTTCGGTTGCAGAGGTTCGAAGGACTTCTTTTGTAAAATATCCCCGGATGATGCCCAGATCAAGGACGGCAAAGACCACGTCGCATTCGAAAAGGTTGCCCATATTTCTGATGGTGAAGGACGCAGCGCACGGGGCCTGGGTGGCCATTCCGCTGACGGTGGTCGTTGTCATCACCCCGTTTCCGCTGACGGTGAGAATGTCGGCCGTGAGGTTGACCGTGAGATTTTTAAACGAGAAAATCATGCTGTGGCCGGTGAAGGAGCGGTCGGGTTCGATGAGCATGGAACCGCTGGCTGTGACGAGACCTTCCTCGTTCCGGATCAGGCTCAGGCCGAAGGAAACCGGGTCCCTGGGTTCATTGGGGTTTTCGACTTCCACCGGCTGGGGATTGGGATCCGCACCGGTCGTCACATAGGTGACGGACGGGTTGCCCAGGTCCAGGGCCGATTCCCATCGCTCCTCCACGGGAATCTGGCTGCCTGCATCCTCATCTTCCAGCCATCCAGGTTTGTCGGCGTAGTTGCTCGTTCCGCATCCCGGAGCCAGAAGACCGAGAATCACCAGGGCAATCAGGCCATACCGGACAAGAGGGCTTCCACAGGCTCTGCTTGACAGATCGTGGTGCTTATGACAGCTGTTTTTCACGTCCACTCCTCCTTAGAAAATGATGGGCTGGAATTGATCGAATGTAAAAATAAAACCATGCATATCCGATAAAGATCGACTTGTCAAATTGAACGGCAGGGGACACGGAACAGGCCTTGTAAAAATCTTTTGAAACAAGGCGGCTCTCTTGGAAGTTACGGGTTTCATTGCCTCGGATGACGAACGACCGTCTCATTTCGAGACGGTTGATAATTTAGACAATTGACCGAAATTACAGACAAATAAAATATATGCCCCATGCCCTGCAAATCGCCTTTAAGAGGTTGTAAATGGCTCTCGATTGGTGTATAGAATCTCCGCAATCATAAACGTTCCATCATCAAGAAAGGACCCGACATGATTTCGTTGCAGAAGTTGTTCGCCAAAGACGAGAAGTTTTTCGATCTGCTGGAAGAAAGTGCCGATGAGGTTCAGAAGAACGTTCTGGCGCTCATCGACCTTGTCAAAACGTCCTCTGATCTGACATCGCCCGATATCATGACGAAAATTGAAGCGTTCAACGAGACACGGCGCAACGAGACACGGATCGCCAATGAGATTACGGAAGAGCTGTGCAGAACCTTTGTGACGCCCCTTGAGAGGGAGGATATCGAATCTCTGTCGTCGGCCCTTTACAAGATTCCGAAAAATCTCGAAAAATTTGCCGAAAGGGTCACCGCGTTTCAGCCCTATATCCAGAACGGCCTCTCCTTCGCTCCCCAGACAAGGATTCTTGAAATGATGGCCGAGACCATGATCGAAATGATCCGGTCCCTCCGTCGCAACCCCAAACTTGACGTGATCAAGGGCCAGAACAACAGGATGCTTTCCCTGGAGGCCGAAGGTGACAAGCTGATGCTTGAACTGACCAAGGAACTGTACCGTTCCCACAGCTCCGAGCCTCTGAAATGTTACATCCTCAGGGATCTTTTCGATCTTCTGGAACGAACCATCGACCGGTTCAGGGACGCGGCCAGTATCGTTTTCCGGATCATCCTGAAGAATTCTTAAAACAGGGAACAAGGGATGAAAACCCTGACGAGTGGGGGGGAATAGATCATGATTCTTGTATTCTGCGTCATCGTGACAGCCCTGGTTTTCGAATACATCAACGGATTCCACGATACAGCCAATTCCATCGCCACAGTGGTGTCGACCAAAGTCCTGATGCCCAGCCAGGCTGTGCTTCTCGCCGCTTTCTGCAACCTGATCGGCGCCCTCTGGGGAACGGCGGTGGCCACCACCATCGGCAAGGGTCTGGTGGACACCCAGTTCGTCACCATGACCACCATTCTCTGCGCCCTGATCGGGGCGGTGGTCTGGAATCTGTTCACCTGGTATTTCGGTCTCCCGTCCAGTTCAAGCCACGCCCTGATCGGAGGGCTGTGCGGAGCCACCCTGGCCACGGCCCATAACAACCTTTCCGTGATCAAATGGTCTGCGGTGGAAGGGGGGAAAGCGGTGGGGCTCTGGCCCAAGGTCATTCTTCCCATGCTCGTTTCCCCCGTGCTGGGGGTTGTTATCGGTTTTTTTCTCATGGGGTCCCTTCTTTTTATCCTGAGGCGACGGAGCCCTAAGAACATCAACACGGTGTTCAACAAGCTCCAGCTCCTGAGCGCCTCCCTCATGGGCGTGAGTCACGGCACCAACGACGCCCAGAAAACCATGGGCATCATCGCCCTGGCCCTTTTCACGGCCACCCACGACAACCAGCTCAACCAGCTTCCCTGGTTTCTCTCGTTTCTTCACACACCGACATTTGAAGTCCACGCTTGGGTCAAGATTGTCTGCGCCATTACCATGGCCCTGGGCACTGCCGCCGGCGGATGGAGGATCATCAAGACCCTGGGTCACAAGATGGTCCGGCTCCAGCCTATCCACGGCTTTGCCGCGGAAACCACGGCAGCCCTGATGATTCAGACGGCCTCCCATTTCGGGATTCCCCTTTCCACCACCCACGTGATTTCCACCTCGATCATGGGGGTGGGGGCCACGAAACGGTTCAGCGCCGTCAAGTGGGGTATCGTCCAGCGCATGGTCTGGGCCTGGGTCTTCACCCTTCCGGTGACCGCTCTGATCGCATACAGTGTGGAACGGTTGCTGATCGCCATGGGATCGTGATTTCCCGGGCTGGCCTGATCCAAAAAAACCGGGCACTTGTTTTAAATCCCAATAAATTCTCCTGAAAAACAACGCGTTTTCCTTTCCCAATCACCCTTTCGGTCGTATCTAGGATTTCTGTTTTATGATAGAAACGCCGTTTCTTAACACGTTCAAGTGTTTCGAAATAAAGAATTATTTCAGTGTGTTTCCTTTGTTTATGGCATAAAGTGTTTGTTCTTTTCCACGTGAGATGGTAAAAGAAGCAGTTTCGTGTGATGCATGTAAATGGATGATCGAAAGAGCATTCATTGTAAGTGTTTCATGTTGTTTCAAAACTTTGGGGAGGGGGATGGTGCTCCTTTCCCGCATCGTTAGAGGGGGATTTTTTATGAAAAAGTGGCTTGTTAGTTTGGCAGTGATTCACGTTCTCGCAGGCGGTGCGTTCGCGGCCAGCGTGGACACCTTCGGCATCGGCGCCAAGGCAACGTCCTTGGGCGGCGCGGTTTCCGCGTCTTCCGATGACGTGTTCTCCGTTTATTACAACCCGGCCGGTCTGTCCCAGGTCAAGAGAACTCAGATTTCAGCGGCCCTCCAGATGGCGGATCCCGCTCTGACTTTCCATGATTTCACTGTGCTGGACGGTGATGGCAATGCTGCGGCCGGACCAGCTGAGATCAAGGACAAATCAGACAGTCTGTTCATCCCCTTTCTGGGGTATGCCCAGCCGATCACGGATAACATCTCTTTTGGTATCGCAGGGCTTATTCCTTACGGACTTGATATCGAATGGAGCAAAAATCCCGCGGAAAACCCCGGGGCGAACAACTGGTTCCACTCCTACTATATCCGTGAAACGGTGAACCCCACCGTCTCCTACAAAATCAGCGATGCCTGGTCGGTGGGTGTGGGAGCGTCTATTGGGAAATCCAAATCCGGTGCCGAGAAAATCATGAACTATCCCACAGCTCCTTCTGATTTTCTGGGAACCCCGGCAATCATGGACACCTTCAGCGTGGCAAACAGAGATACGATCGCTACCAATACATATACCCAGGTTTTCAATGCCACAGGTGATGCGGCAGCCGCTGCCGCCGCTGCGAACCGAGCTGGAACCGCTTACACCGTTCTCGCCCTTTCCCACGCTTATGACGGATCTACCCTTGAACTGGAGCTTGAAGATTCTTTCAACTATTCGTTCAACGCCGGTGTCCAGTACAGACCCAGTGACTCCATGGCTCTGGGGCTGACCTACCGCGGTCGCGCCAAAGCTGAATTTAAGGGGGATGTGATCATCAATGGCGACACGGTGACAACAGCCAATATGCGCTACGACCATCCCGAGCAGATCCAGGCCGGTATCATGGTGAAACCCAATCCTGCGGTGACCCTCGAAGCGGACGTGGTCTGGACCAACTGGAGCCACAACGAGTACCAGATGACCTATTTCGACGAACCCCTTCTGGGACTTCTCGATTCCGAATACCTTGAAAGAAACTGGAAAAACACCAACCAGGTCCGTCTCGGCGCCGAGTGGAAAGTCAATCAGATGCTCGCCCTGCGTTGCGGTTACTTCTACGATCCCTCACCTGTTCCCGACGACACCTTTGACATCATGTGGCCCGACGCGGACAGAAAAACCTACTCCATCGGTGCCGGTTTCGATTTCGGCAACTGGGTGATCGACACCTCCGTTCAGTTCGCCTACGCAGAAAGCAAGAGAATCATCGGTGGGGAGACCGACAACCTCAACGAATCCTACGATCCCAATCCCTTGCCTGGATATGGCGATGAGTACAGGGTTGAAACCTCAGCCGACGGCTACCTCATGGGCTACGGCGTGACCGTGACCTACAAGTTCTAACGTCCGGCAAGTCATGAAACACGGAGGGGCGGGTTTTAAAAACCCGCCCCTTTTTTTATCAGCTTTTCCCGCAAGATCGTTTCTTTTTCCACATTTTCGTTCAGCATGTCCAGAACCGCCGGAACCATCAGGGTTACCACGTCGTCGTATTTCCCCGGATAACTCACGGCGGCTGACGCCGTGCCTGACCAAAGAACGGCCATGGCCCCTGTTTCACGGTAGGTCCGGCCGTCGATCAGTTTTGCCGAGACCCTGGTTTCATAAACATTTCTCACATTGTCCATGGTCATGGGAGCGGGATTGACGGGTTGTACGGTGGGAAGAGGGGAAGACGGATTGGCGCTGACATCGGCATAGCCTGAGTAGCTGATCATGACCTGGACTTTTTCACGGACCTCCTTGCCTTCATGGAGGCTGTAACCCAGGACCAGGTAGTAATCCGCAGACCGGTGATCTCCGCCCGCAAGCCCCCTGGATTCCAGGTACCTGAGTATCCTGGCTTTGAGATAAACCCCCTTTTCAGGAAGAAGCAGCTGGTTTTTTTCGACCACGAAAACCCTGGAACCCGGGGCGATGGTTCTGGTGACAGAATCCGGACGTTCGCCTTTGAGGTGGACCAGGTGGCCGGAACACCCCGTGGCCAAGGCAAGGCAGGTGGAAATGACAAGGGACGCGGCGAACCGTTTCATGACAGGGGACCTTCAATACGGACAGAGGTCTTGATGTCGTCCGGTCCCGTGGTATAGAGCTGGTCGAGGAAGGCGGTGAAGAATGACCCGGGCTTTTCGGAGACGGCTGCGGCTTTTTCTCCGCACAGACCGTAGAAGCCGAAAGCGGCTGCGGCGGACCGTGCGGGGTGACCGGGATTCGCGGCGCAGAAAGCGCCGGTGACGGCGGAAAGACCGCAGCCCATGCCGGTGACCCGCGTCATCAAGGCGTGGCCGTTGCGGATCAGAAACGTTTCTCTGCCGTCGGTCACGAGATCCACCTCTCCGGAGATGGCCAGGACAAGGCTGTTTTCACGGGCGATGCGGGCAACATCGGCGGCCGCTTGTCCTGAAAGTGAGAGGGAGGATTCCACCCCCCGGGTGCTGACCGTCGAATCCCACAGGGCCAGAACCTCCGAGGCGTTGCCCCTGACCACGTCAACCCGGCATTCGGAGAGGATCCGCCGTGAAGACTCGGTCCTGAAACGGGTGGCCCCGGCACCCACCGGATCCAGGATCACGGGAATGCCTTTGCCGTTAGCCACTTTGCCGGCAAGGATCATGGCGTCGATCCACGGTCTGTCCAGGGTTCCGATATTGAGGACAAGAGCCGAGGAAAGCCGGGCCATGTCCTCGACTTCGTCCGGGGCGTGGGCCATGACAGGGGAAGCCCCCATGGCCAGAAGAATGTTGGCGGTGGAGTTCATCACCACGAAATTGGTGATGTTGTGAACGAGAAGCGCGTTTTCCCGGACGAGTTCAAGGCTGCTGGCCGTGAATGATTTTAAATCCATGGTGATCCTCCATCAAAGATCAGAGGTAGGAAACCCTCATGATGCTCACATCGCTGTAGTAGTGTTTCAGAATGTCCTCCCGGCTCAGCCCGGCCAGGGCCATGCGATGGGCTCCCATTTGGCTCATGCCCACCCCGTGGCCGTATCCCGTTCCTTTGAACCGGATGCCGTTTTTTTCTGGGATCAGTTCGCAGATCGTACTTTTCACGTTTACGGGCCCGAGTTTCAGGCGGAAGGAGTTGCCGGACACCTTCACCTGTTTGTCATCCGAACAGAGCATGAAATGGAGAATGCGCCCCGATGGGGACTTGTCCTGGGGCTCTATGCGTTTCAGGCTTTTTCCCGGAAGGAGTCTGGCGAAAAGCCTCTCCAGCTCTTTGAATGTGAAAAAATACTCCCAGGGCTGGTCCCCGGGATCGACACTGTAGTTGTCTTCCACGCTTTTCAGGTAAGGGATGTCCACACCCCAGACATTCAGGGAGCTTTCTGTGCGTCCTCCGCTGTTGGCATGGAAGTAGGAGATGATCAGCTTACCGTCGTGGGCCATGACCACGCCTTTGGTGGCGTCCACCGCAGCCCGGGCCGACGCTTTTTCCACATCGTATCCTCCGTAGACCTGGGAGGATGTGGTGCACTCGAGATCGTAGGTTTTGTCGCCCGTGGCGTGTTTTTCCCGGATATAGAGGGCGTAGGTCCTGGAGGCGATGGCTTGGGCCTCCAGGGCCTGGGGCGCCCAGAGAGGGGACATTTCCTTGGGAACCACACCGTAAAGGTAGGATTCCACATTGAGATGGTTGACGGCCATCAGCGCACCGTTTTTCAGGTGAACGGCGATAAACCCCCTGTACTTCCTGCCGTCAAGTCCGATCCATTCCCCCTGGCTCATGATTCGGCAGGCATCGGTTCCGAGGGGCGTTCCGTTCAGCGTCAGCTTCTTTCCCTTGCGCGAAAAAAGGAAGGGGCCCTGACCTTCGAAAATCCGTTCCCCTTTCTCGAGAGATCTCACTGTCAGGGTTGAGGGGCCGCTGATCTGAAAGCGTCCTGTGTTTTTCTGGAGAAGCACCCGGACCGTGGGGTCGAGGGACGTCAGGGGAGGGGGGGGGTGATCTGTTCCATCTTCTTCCCGGCATTTGCGGGCCGCGTTGCCGGCCCAGGATTTCACCGATTCCATTCTCATGCCTGACGGATACAGGGCCATGTAATCCTGGAAGGTTTTGAGGGATTCCCTGTAACGTTCGTTTCTGTAGTAAATTTTTCCGATGTTGAAGAGGGCATCCTGGGCCGTGGGGCTCTCCGGGTACATGAGGATCAAAACCCGGTAGCTTTCAACGGCTTCCTCAGGGAGGTTCAGGCAGCTTTCGTAGATGGAACCCATGTGGAAAAGGGCGTTGGCCCGGATGTCCGGATTGTCCGAGGACTGGGAAATTTCCCTGAAGATGTCGATGGCCTCCGGATAGCTTCCCCGTGAGATCAGCTCCTGGCCTGCGGCGAATCCCGGATGGCTTTCCACGGACTGGAGGGCCCAGCTTTCATGAAACACCAGGATGAACGCGAACAGCAGAAAGACGAAAGATCCGGATCGTGGCGGGCCTGCAATTTTTTTCATAACCATGGTCACACGATGCATACGTATAAAAGACGTTCGTTTGAAATCGCTTCATTAGGTATCATCCTTCGGCAAAAAATTCACCTGATTTTTCATGAGGCGTTGTCATGTCGGCGGCCAGAGAAGTCTCCATGGGGCTGAACGGGCGGTCCCAGGCGATTGCCGGCGGGTCCTGGCTGAAACAGAAGGAAAATTATTTTGATTTGTTCTTCTAATTAAAGTACTGTCTATGAAAAAAAGGAATGGGGGAATTTCTTTTTTAGACGGCTCCCGCAGGGAGGCGGAACTCACACCGGCAGGATTCCAGAAGGACCATGAAGAGCATCGCGGGGTTTACAGGAAGAAAAACTCTTGAGTTCATCGCATACGTGCTGAATATTTTTGCATTCACGTACAGGCTGTTCGAACTGTTTCTGTCCCGTCCCGTGGAGGGGCGCTCCCTGATCAAAAAAGCCGTGGTCGAGCAGATTTATTTTACCGCAGTCCAGGCCCTGCCCATCATTATCCCGTTGGCCCTGATGGTGGGGACCATGCTGATCATCCAGTTTACCAAGCTTTCCGGCGATTTCGACCTTGGAAAGGTCACGGTGGTCCTGGTGGTCCGTGAACTCGGCCCCATGATCACGGCCCTTCTGGTCATTCTCCGGTCGGCCACGGCGGTCACCATCGAGATCAGTTCCATGACCGTGTTCAATGAAATCGAGGCCCTGGAAATGGCGGGCGTCGACCCCATGCGGATTCTTTCTTTTTCACGGTTCGTGGGAATCACCACCGCCGTCTTCTGTCTTTTCATTATCTTTGATATCGTGGCCATTTTCGGCGGATACGTGATCGTGTGGGTGGCCAGCGACGTTCCCATGGGCAATTTTCTGACCCTGGTGGCCAAGGCCATCACGGGAACGGACATGGTGGTGGGGCTTTTGAAAGCCCTGTTCTTCGGTGTGGCCATCACCGTGATCAGTCTTTACCACGGATTCAGAACGCGCAAGATGTCGACCCTGATTCCCGTGAGCGCCTCCAAGACGGCCGTACAGAGCTTTTTCTGGATCATGGTGATCAACGTCTTCGTTTCCGCTGTTTTTTATCTCTAAAGGACGTGCCATGGCGCTCATCGAGTTGAAAAATTACGTTCTTAAAGCTGAAAAAACTGGCGCCGGTTCGGGGATCGGTCCCTTGAATCTGAACCTCGAAGCAGGAAATGTCTATGCACTAAAAACCGATTCGGCAAACGACGCCCATCTGTTCTTCAGGGGGTTGGCCACTTTGGTGTCTCCCAGCCGGGGCACCTACATCTACAAGGGGGAGACGTTGTTTTTCCCCGATTACAGGCGGCTGCTCCACGCCAAGAAAACCATGGGCTACCTCACGGCTGACACGACCCTGATCAGCAACCGGACGATCCGGGAGAACCTGACCCTCGGCCGGGCCTATTTTTACAACGACATGTCGGGCACGCTGGATTATGAAACCATGGAGCTGTGCCGTGATTTTGGAATCGACCGTGTTCTGGGCCAGAGGCCGGCCGGTCTCGGCGTTCCCGATAACAAAAGCGCCATGATGGTTCGCGAAATCGGGAAAAATCCGGACATTCTGCTCCTGGAATACCCGGAAGAGTTCTGCCTTTCCGAAGGGAACACCCTGGAAGTTCTGATTGAAACGATCCATAAGAGACTGGATCTGGGCATGACCCTGGTTTTCCTGACCTATGAAGAGGATTTCAGCCGGTGTTTTTCAGGAAAAACCCTCGAGATCAGGGAGGGCAGGGTGTGTATAACCGATGAAATAAAACAAGCGGCGATGGGATAAGATCTATGGTGTTGAGTTTCAGTACAATGGAAAAAGTGGTGGGAACTTTCGTGATTCTGGTGATCGTCCTTCTTTTGAGCATGGTGGTTCTGGTGGGCCGGGGAAAAGACTGGTTCAGGGAAAACGTCACCTACACGACGACTTTCGGCCAGAGTTACGACCTCGATCTGAATTCACCGGTGAAACTGTTCAACGCGGACATCGGCAAGGTGAAGAAAATCCATCTGGAGGGCGACCAGGTCAAGGTGACCCTGGCCATCTACGAGGAATTCGCCGAGAGGATCCGGAAAGACTCCGAGGCCACGGTGGAGGGGATCAGCTACATCGGGAAGAAGTACATCTCCATCAAACCTGGCAGTGAAAGCATGCCCCTTATCGAAGAAAACGGTGAGATCCCCTCGGTGGAGAACAAGTCCATATCGGATCTGCTCAAAGAATTCGAAATCGAGAAAACCGCCAAAATGGTGATCCGGGCCGTTCAGGATCTTTCCGAGATCACCGCCAGGATGAAACAGCCGGAAGGCCCGCTGTTCATGGCCATGGATAGTGTGAACCGGTCTCTGGACGAAGTGGAAAAAAGGGTGGGCAAGATTATGGCCAACGTGGAAAAGGCCACGGGCAAGGCTCCCAAGGCCGTGGACCAGGTCCAGGCCGATCTTGAAAAAGTCCATGAAATTGGAGACGCCCTGCTGGTCCGCATCGCCGAGCTGAGAAAAATCATCGACAACATTGAAAAAGGCAGCCGAGACATTCCGCCTGTCACGGGTTCCGTGAAAAACGGCGTGAACGAAATCAGGGCCGCTGTTGAAAATGTAGACCAGGTGGTTCAGTCCCTGAAAAAGAACGTCCTGATCCGGTCCCATATTCCGCCGGAACCCCAGCCTGAAGCCGTGGACGCCGGTCTGCGCTGACAGTTCTGACATACCAGAGCTCATTCGGGCGGGGGCAACCCCGCCCTTTGTCGTTAAATGGAGGTGCGGTTTGTTTCTGACGGTAGGATTCAAATCAGTCAGGCAGCCGGCTAAATCGCTATCGCTATCGGAATCGCAATCGGGTTCGATATAAAGGACGATTCGATGGCGATACCGATTCCGATAGCGATAGCGATACCGATTCCGATAGCGATGATTAAGATCCCTGACAATGTTATAGGCAATTTTCCCGATGGCTTGACTTGAACAGGCGTATCAGGTATTCGGTTCGTGATACGGCGTGTGACCGATGCGGTTTGCGCTTCACCAGATTCAAGAACCAAAGGAAACCGGAGTGATGATGACGACACCCTTGATTGCCGCTTCTCAAAAAAGCCACATAAAACCAAGGTTCTGCCGCCTGGCATGGTTTGTTTTCCTGTTGATTGCCTTTATGCCGAGTCTGTCTGGGTCCCTTGTCCTGGCGGCCCAGGAGTACGGGCCAGGAGCCGGTGATGGTGGAATCAACTTCGCCAATCTCAGCGAATCCATCGACCAGACGATTCTCAGGGAAAAAGAGAGCCGGGACAGTTACGCCGCCGAGCTCAGACAGCTCAGGGCCAGCGAAAATATCGACAAATCCGGATTGTCCTCCCTGAAAGTCCAGTATTCGGTGTATTCAAATCTGGCCGCGTCTCCTGAAACAGAAGTCAAAAGCCTGGAGCAGGCTTTTACCGACAACATGTCGGTAAAGGACACGATCAAGACCACCCTTGCCGACCTGACGGCGAAAAGTGAGCGTGTCAAACTCCAGGCGGATCAGACCGACGACCAGATCCGCCTCAACACCGAACAGCTCAACGCCATTTCTTCGGATCAAAAAAACCATGGCGGCGTGTCCGGTGACCTGGTCGACAAGGTCAGGTCGCTTCTGGATCTGCTCAACGGGAAAAAGAAGATTCTTTCGGAGCTTTCGTCGATCTATGATGATTATGTGAAAGAATACACGACCCTGGGAAACCAGTTCGCTTCCCTGGCGCTTCTGCTTGACCGGGAAATCATCCAGAGAAAGAAACGTGACCTTCTTGAAAGAAAGACCAACCCTCTTTTTACCAAGACCCCGGTCGAGATGATGAAGGATGTGGGCGAGCTTTTGACCCTTCCAAAGCTTCTGATCACTCTGGACTACTGGTCCAAATCCCTGGGCGTGCGCGAAAGATCGGATTTTTCCTATGTGGTGATTCTCGCTCTTCTGTTCGTATTTTTTCAGGTTGTCCTTTCGAAAAGCCTCAAAGGACTGGCCCGGGTCAAATCCCTTTCTTTTTTCAGCACGTCCCGGTGGGGGACGCTTTCCCTGACACTTTTCCAGCAGTCTTTGTTTCTTACGGGAAACGTGGTCCTGTTTTCCATCTGTGACAGCCTGCTTCACCTGCGGCTCAAGTTTCCTGTGGTCGAACTGGTGGAGCAAATTCTGACCGTACTTCTTCTCTGTCAGTGGGCCCTGGACTTTCTCCGTCTTCTCCCTGACGCCATGAACGGATTCCCGCCACGGGCTCTGACAGGAAAGTTGAAGCAGATCGTCCGACTGGTTCTCTATTTCTCCCTGATCAACCTGACGGCCCTGTGGTTTCTGTCTTCGGAAAACGTGCTGCTCGTGATGACCCGCATGGTGTTCGCCGCCCTGATCGGGCTGGAACTTTTCAGTCTGAACCGGATTCTAAAACCCTGCATGATCGACACAGCGATACCCTCTAAGGTTCAACAGGCCGTGTGCAATCTGCCCAAGGCCGGATATGTCTTTCTTTTTTTCGGCATGATCATGGATCTCAGCGGATACGTTCAGCTGGCCATCTTTCTTTCCGTTTCCATTGGGAAAACCCTGCTTCTTTCCATGTGGAGCGTCCTTGTGCTCCTGACGATCCTGGAGTTCAAACGTTCCGGGCAAACCCAGGAAGAGAGCACGGCGGATGATTCGGGTAAAACCACCTTGAACGCCCACTGGTACCTGACCCTGTTCTACGTGCTGGGCTGGCTGCTGCTTTCCCTGATGGGGGTCCTTTACGTCTGGAGTGGAAAACACGCCGCGTTCCAGGGGGTTCTCCGCTGGTACAGTACGCCCATCACCATCGGCAACCTGAAGTTCAGCCTCATGGGCATAACCCTGGCCGTGTTTCTCCTGCTGGTGACTTACAACGTGGTCAGGCTCTGGAAAAATGTGTTCCAGAAACGGATCCTCAAAGACAGCGGCATGGACATGGGCGTCCAGGAATCCATCACCACCATCAGCGTGTACCTGATCTGGATCGCCGGCATCCTTCTTTCCATGAACGTGTTCGGGCTGAACATGACTTCCATCACGGTGGTTCTCGGCGCCCTGGGTATCGGTATCGGGTTCGGTCTCCAGAATATCTTCAACAACTTCCTGAGCGGCATCATCCTTCTGTTCGAACGGCCCATCAAGGTGGGGGACGATGTGGAAATCAACGGACTTTGGGCCAATGTGAAGAAAATCAACGTCCGCTCCACCGTGGTGCAGACTTACGACAACGCCACTCTGATCATTCCCAATTCGGATTTCATCAGCTCGACGGTCACCAACTGGAGTTTTTCCGACAAGAGGATCCGGCGGAGCATCACGGTGGGGGTGGCCTACGGGTCGGATCTGGACCTGGTGAAAACCAGCATGCTGGAAGCGGCGGACAAGGTGAGCCGGGTGGCGAAACTCCCCAAACCCGACGTCCTGTTCAAGGATTTCGGAGACAGCGCCCTGGTGTTTGTCCTGAGGTTCTGGACCCGGGTTGAATACTACGCCTCGGTGGAGTCGGCCGTCCGTTTCGAGATCGACCGTCTGTTCCGGGAAAGACGGATCGAGATCTGTTTTCCCCAGCGGGACCTTCACATCCGTTCCGTGGATGCTCCCCTGGTCTTCAGTCACGAAGGTCCTGGAATCGGTGCGAAGGAGGGGGAAGGGGAATGATCCTGTCCCACGTGCGTCACAAGTTGGGGTACAGCTTGTCCCGGCAATCGGGGCAGATGCCGTGGCTGAACTCGGCTTCGCTGTGATCCCGGATGTAGGATTCGATCTGCTGCCAGAAACCCTGGTCGTCCCGGATTTTCTTGCACGAGGCGCAGATGGGAATCAGGCCTTTCAGGGTCTTGATTTTTGAAAGCGCCTCACTGAGTTCATGGATCAGGCGCTCTTTCTCTTCCTCGATTTTTCTTCGCGCGCTGATGTCGTGGATGATGGATAGAAGCAGCGAACGACCCTGGTCCACAATGGGACCGGAATAAACTTCCACGTCTCTTGTCTCTCCGCTGGCCAGTTTGTGCTTGAAAAGGAAGTAGTTGCGTTTTTCCGCCTTTGCCCTGGCCATTTCTTCGAAAATCTGATGCTGGTCCAGGGTGTTGAGCTCCGGAATGTTCATGGTTTTCAGAACGTCCACAGGGTAACCGTAAAACCGGCTGGCCGCAGGATTGGCATCCACGATCAGACCGGATTCCGGGTCGATGACCAGAAGCACCGCATGGTTGTTCCGGAAAAGATTCCTGTATTTTTCTTCGTTTTCCCGGATCTGGTCTTCGAGTTTTTTCCTCTCGGTGATGTCCACCCCATAAACGGCCAGGTGGGTCACCCGGCCGTTGCCGTCGAACACCGGGTAGATGGAGTTCAGGATCGTCCGTCCGGCCCGCTCGTCCACGAACTGGTCGGGCAGGCCTGTTTCAAGGACATGAAGGACATGCTGCCGCCTGTTTTCAGCCACGGTTTCCGTTAGAAAATCGTACATGGTTCCGGCTGTCAGGGTGTCCATTTTTACTTGGAGTCTTTGGGCGGTCACCTGGTTGGCATAGATCAGCCGTCCATCCCGGTCCATGAGAAACACGGACTCCAGAGAGGCCTCCAGGATGGCCCTGAGATCGTTTTCCCTTGCCTTCAAAGCTTCTTCGGCTTTTTTCCGTGAGGTGATGTCGGTGATGGCATGGGAAAAGGAGAAAATCTCACCGTTGCTGTCAAAAACAGGGTCCACCACCGCCTCGAACCAGCAGGAGCCCATTTGGAACTCGGTTTTTTCCCTTTTTCTCGTTTTCAGGGACCTCAAAACCGGGCAGCCGGAGACAGGTTCCGAAGTACCATGGACAATTTCATAGCAGTGGCGTCCGTTGATCTCATGTGACGGAAGGTTGAAGAAATTTTCGGCGGCTTTGTTGCTCAGCCTGATACGGAAGTCCGGGTCAATGAGCCAGATCGTGTCATTCATGGCGTTGAAAACCGTTTCCAACAGGGAGAACTTTTCTTTTTCGTCAGACGGTGTGTCAGGTGTGTTTTCTTGATCCATGGCTTTTCCGTGCACGGGGGTGTCCCATTTTTGCGGGTTCGTAAAGCCTGTCGACGTTCATCAGGGCAGCTGTCCTGATGTTGCCACAGGTCCGAAAGAGGGTCAACGATCAAAATGCTGACGCCGGAAAAATGGCACGCCATACCAGGGCTTCGTATCGTCTGTTTTTTTCTGGACTTACCGCCCATAACCCTGTATCAGTCGCCCATGTCTTCTTATCTTTACATTGTGGCGGCGGCGGTGATTTTCGGGTCTTCGGGTGTTTTCATCAAATTGGCGGGGCTGCCACCCACATCCATGGCCATGATCCGCATGGCCGTGCCTTTTGTTCTGATGACGGGATTTTTTTTCGTGAGAAGGAAACGTTTTCCGTCATTTCGGGACAAATTCATGCTTCTGGCCTCTCTTCTCAACGCACTCAGGCTTTTTTTCTATTTCGCCGGATTCGCCAGGGGCCAGATCGGTACCACGGTGATCCTTCTTTACACCTGGCCGGTTTTCGCGGCGTTCTGGAGTTTTGTGTTTCTGGGAGAGCGGCTTTCACTCAGGCAGCTTGGCCTTTTCGTCACGGCCATCGCCGGTGTGGGGTTGATCACCCTGGATCAAACCCTGAACCTTTCGGGCCAGCGTCTTTCCGGTGTTCTGTACATCCTCCTTTCGGCCTTGGTCTATTCGGTGACCATCGTGATTTTCAAGAAAAAATCAGGGTGCTACGACCCGCTGGAAACCTTGTGGTTCCAGAATATGATAGGAGTTTTCGCCTTCCTCCCTTTTTTCATCACGACCAGGCCATGGCCCATGGCCTGGCAGGGTTCCCTGGGGATGGCCTACGGTGTCCTCGTCGGTGTTCTGGGGTTTGGTCTTTTCTTTGCCGGCCTTCGGCGGGTGGAAGCTTCGCGGGCGTCTTTTCTCACCTACATCGAAGTGGTGAGCGGGATTGGTTTTGGCATGGTGTTCTTCGGAGAAAGGCTTTCCGTTCATGTGGCCGCTGGCGGAAGTCTTGTCCTTCTGTCGGCCCTGGCCCTGGGCCGGGCCGGCAGAAAGCGAGAGACGGACGGCCCGCCGGGGAATGCGGGCCGTCCGGAAAGTCCCTAAAGCCAGCCGTATTTTTTCGCGGCGTGGGTCAGTTCGTCCCGGAACTGGGGGTGGGCGATGGCGATCAGGGCCTTGACCCGGTCGGGAATGCTTTTGAAGATCAGGTTGGCTACGCCGAATTCGGTGACCACGTACTGCACGTCGTTCCTGGAAGTGGTCACCACGGTGCCCTCGGGAAATACGGGCAGGATTTTGGACCGAAGGCTGCCGTCCTTGGCTGTGTACGTGGCGTTCAAGGCCAGAATGCTTTTTCCGCCTTTGGACATTTTGGCTCCCTGGACGAAGTTCACCTGGCCGCCGGTACCGCTGTACTGCTTGGTTCCGATGGACTCTGAGGCAGCCTGGCCCGTGAGATCGAACATCAGGGCGTTGTTGATGGAGATCAGGTTGTCGTTTTTGGCGATTTCAAGGGGATTGTTGATGGTCCCGATGTCGTAGAACTCCAGATCGGGGTTGTTGTCGATGAAATCGTAGAACGGCTTGGTACCCACGGCAAAGGCCCCGATAACCTTGCCCGGTTTGAAGTTCTTCCGGCTTCCGTTGATGACTCCGGCTTTCATCAGTTCCATGGCCGAAGGGGAAATGACTTCGGCGTACATGCCCAGGTCCTTCTTGTCCTTGAGCAGGTGGCCGATGGCGTTTCCAAGGCCGCCGAAACCCAGCTGGATCGTGGAACCGTCGGGAATCATGTCGGCAATGAACCCGGCGATTTTCTCTTCGGTTTCCGTGATCTGGATTTCAGGAACCTCGAACACCGGGGCATCGTGCTCGATGATGCAGTCCACTTCCGAGACGTGGATCTTGAAATCCTCGCTGTTCATTTTGGGAAACTCTTTGTTGACCTCGATGATCACCATGTCAGCATTGGCCAGGGTCTGTTTGCTGATGAACGAGCCGAACAGGGACCGGGTCATGTAGCCGTTCTCGTCCGGAGGGGTGGCCACCGAGGTCACCACGTTGAATTTCCGGTTGGCGCAGAAGTTGCCCACATCCCCGAGGTGCTGGGGAACGTAGGCTGAGACGCCGAACTCCATGCACATCCGTTCCACCGGTCCCACGAACATGGTTTCGATGGTGAAGCTGTCTTTGTTCTCAGGGGCCATGAAACCGTAGAAACCCAGGGCGTAACCCAGGGCCAGAGTCACGTTTTTCAGGTCGCCCGCCCGTTCGGACAGGGCGGTGCAGAATCCCGGGGGGATGCAGGTCCCGCCGGAAAGGGCGATGCGGTCCCCGGACTTGATCCGCGCCGCGGCTTCCTGGGCGGTCATGAGTTTGGATGCGTAATCGGCCTGCCAGTTGCTTTTGTTCGATACTGCTGTCATGTAAAAAACTCCGTGGGTTAAAATATGTTTCAGGATCGGGTCCATTCCTATCTTTAACGTTAACGTAAGCTATTACGCTAAATCATCGGCAAAGGCAATGATTTTTATGATAATGCTTTTTTCTGAAGACGATCGCCAGGTGGGGCATGGCCGGAAATGTTCAAGCCCGGTCTGATCCAAATTGGTTTAACCAGCGGAGCACACCCAGGGCCGCAGCCCGGCCAGTGGCGCAGCAGGCGGTGAGAAGGTAGCCGCCGGTGGGGGCTTCCCAGTCCAGCATTTCTCCGGCACAGAACACACCAGGAACGGCCCGGAGCATCAGGTTGCCGTCCAGGGATTCCCATGAGACCCCTCCGGCCGTGCTGATCGCCTCGGCAAGGGGCCGTGGCGACACCAGGGTGAGGGGAAGGTTTTTGATGGCTTGGGCCAGACGAGCCATATCCGAAAGGGTCTCGGGAGAAACGCACTCCCGGACCAGACCCGCTTTCACCCCTTTGATTCCCGCTGTTTTTTCCAGGTGACTCGAAAGGCTCCGGGAGCCCCTGGGCCGGGCAAGACGTCTGGCCAGATCAGCGACGCTCCGGTCCGGAGTCAGGTCGAGATTGACGACGGCAGGGCCTTTTGCCTCGATGCTTTCACGGAGCTCAGCGGACAGGGCGTAGACCAGCCCACCTTCCACCCCGTGTTCCGTGACGATCAGTTCCCCCTTTTTCCGGAATGCGCTGCTGTCCGGCGTGGTGACCGTGAGGGCCACAGGTTTCACGGGACAGCCGCTGAAACGGTTCTTGAAATGATCGCTCCATGTTACATTGAAACCGCAGTTGGCGGGTTTGAGGGGCAAAAGGCCGACGCCTCGGGCCTGAAGCAACGGAACCCAGCTGGCGTCCGATCCCAGGCGGGGACGGCTTCCCCCGCCCAGGGCAAGAACCGTGGCCCTGGCCCGGGCCGACTTTTTTCCAACGGGTGTATCGAACAGCAGACCCATGTGGTCATCCCACCCGCACCATCGGTGGCGAAGGACGGTCACAAGCCCCATGTCCCGGAGACGTCCGCGCCAGGCCCTGAGGACGGGTCCGGCGTTCATGATTTTCGGAAAAACCTTGCCTGAAGATCCGGTGAAGGTTTCGAAGCCGAGGTCCTGGACAAAGGCACGGAACGTTTCAGGTCCGAAGTCGTCGAGTATGGGTCCCAGAAAGGAGCGCCGTGATCCGTAACGCGAAAGGAAAAGATCCAAGGCTTCGTCATGGGTGAAGTTGAGCCCCCCTTTCCCGGCCACGAGAAATTTCCGCCCAGCAGACGGCATGGCCTCGTACAGCGTCACGTTCATCCCTTTTTCAAGAAGAACCCACGCGGCCATCAGGCCAGCCGGCCCGCCCCCCACCACGGCCACTGGGGGGCAGCTATGGTCATCCTTTCGGTTCATACTCCTCCAAAAAATATGCAAGACGCCATGTACTATAGTCCAGGCCCAATCCGGGGACAAGGGCAAAGCCCGTGACATTCGAACGGGACAAGAAAAAGAAAATAAAGTATAAAGGCGGGATAAAAGAGAATTCAGTCAACCAGCCCCATGAAAATAAGGTGGCAAGAACAACACAAAGACCCATGTAAGGAAACGCCATGTCATTCGAACGTCTCGGTTTAAGGGCCGAGCTGCTTGCAGCTGTTGGAAACAAAGGATACGAAGAACCCACACCGGTTCAGAAAAGGGCCGTGCCCGTGGTTCTCGCCGGACGTGATGTGCTGGCCAGGGCCCAGACAGGAACGGGCAAAACAGACGCCTTTGCTCTGCCCCTGGTGGAAATGCTCGCCCAGGGACCGCCGGTCAAGGGACGGCGTCCCCCTCGGGCCCTTGTCCTCGTTCCCACGCGGGAGCTGGCCCTCCAGGTGGGGGAATGCTTCAAGGATTACGCCCGGAGGGTGTCTCTGCGCTGCACCGTGGTTTACGGCGGAGTCCGCATCGAACCCCAGATCGACCGCTTAAGGCGGGGCGTGGATATCCTGGTGGCCACACCTGGACGGCTTCTGGAACTTTCCATGCAGAGAACCGTGGATCTTTCCGGGATCGCGTATCTGGTGTTCGACGAGGCGGACCGGATGCTCGACCTGGGGTTCAGCCGGGAAATCAACGCCATTCTCTCGCGTATCCCTGAAAAACGGCAGACCATGCTTTTTTCAGCCACCTATTCCGCCGAGGTCCGGAGTCTTGCCGCGGAGGTTCTTGACCGGCCTGAAACCATCGAGGTGTCTCCGGAAAAAACCGTGGCGGAACCGGTGATTCAAAACGTCTATCATGTGGACCAGATCAACAAGAAGGATCTGCTGGTTCATCTGATCCGCCTGCAAAACTGGCCCCGTGTCCTTGTTTTCACCCGGACCATCCACGGGGCGAACAGGCTTGCGGAAAAACTGGAAAAAGAGAAAATCCAGACGGCCCCCCTTCACAGCAGCAAGAGCCAGAATGTCCGTATCCGGACCCTCGAGCAGTTCAGGACAGGGCAAATCCGCGTGCTCGTGGCCACGGATGTCGCGGCCCGGGGGCTCGACATCACGGATCTTCCCTGTGTCATCAACTTCGATATGCCGAAAAATCCGGATGACTACGTCCATCGTATCGGCCGGACCGGCCGTGCGGGTGTGGGCGGTCTGGCCCTTTCCTTTGTGGCTCCGGAGGAACGGCCGTTTCTTTCCGCCGTGGAAAAACAGCTGAAACAGACAATCCCTGTGGAACGGGTCAAGGGTTACACCGCAGGCCTGGATGTGCCGGATTTCGTGCTCTACCGTCCGGGCAGCAGTTCCAGCGGGAAAAAAGCGGCGAAAGACCTCAAGGATCTGGTGGAAAAACGCGAGCAAAGGAAAAAAGGCAAGGCCCCGGCTGGAACGGCCGGGGACCAACGGGGAAAGGCGGCGGGAAAACCAAAGCCGGCATCCGCGTCAAGGTCCTCAAAGCCTGTTTCAGGTGACAAAAAAGGAAAACATCAAGGACGGCCCTCAGGTCCTTCTGCGGGCAGGGGAAGAATCAAAAAATAAAAATCCCGGACACGGCAGAGGGGGGGGACGCCGTATCCGGGATTTTATCTCATTGCCCGGACAAGCAGGGGATTTTAGACCCTGCACCTAACAGCCCGGACAAGGTTGGGGGGCTTGTTGTTGTCTGAATCTTTTGAAAATGAAAAGCAATTAAGATGCCATGTCTGCCAGATGCTGGAATGATTCAAGCCATTTCCTGGTATTTCAAGGTTCAGGTCCCGCTTCGCAGCGGTCAATCATCCATCATGAAACCAGCCGGTCTTTGTTTCTGTGGAGTCTGGGTAATAAAGGTTGTGGAAAAGGTTACACTATTGTGAAAAAAAATCCACAGATCACCTTCGTCCCATCCCTGCTCCGGATGAGGTCAGGAAAGAATTGGGACTACGGAAAAAATCAGACCAGCCGCCTGACAGCGGCAAGCAGGGTGTCCTTGCGGACGGGTTTGGCAAAAGTCTCCTCGGCGCCCAGAAGTTTGGCGGATTTGAGGTAGCCTTCCGGGTTGTTCCGTCCACCGCCGCTCATGGCGATGATCCTGATGTCCGGGTTTTCCCTTCTCATGGCGATGATGGTTTCAATGCCTTCCTTTCCGGGCATGATGATATCCGTGATGACCAGGTCGGCTGGTTTTTCATGGTGTTTCTGTATCCCCTCGTTTCCGTCGCAGGCTTCCGCCACCGTGTATCCCTCGGATTCGAGCATCATTTTCAGCATCATCCGGATCTGGGCTTCGTCGTCAATAATCAGAATATGGGCCATGGTTCCTCATGTGTTTTTTTCGTCCAAAACTGAACGGATGGTTGTCAGAAGGTCGCTTTTCACCACAGGTTTCATTAAGAACCGATCCACGCCCAGGGTTTCCTCCGTTCCCTGGAAGGCCGGTGTGCTGAAGCCGGTACAGAGAATCACCGGGATGTCTCCGTCAATTTTTTTCAATTCGGCGGCGAGGGTTTCGCCTGTCATGTCGGGCATGGTCTTGTCGGTGATCACCAGGTCGAAGTCGTCATGGGATTTCCGGAAAAGTTCCAGGGCTTCCGTGCTTCTGGACCGGGTGGTGACCCGGTATCCCAAGGGCTCAAGCATTTTTCGTTCCATGTTGAGAATGGTTTCCTCGTCATCCACCAGCAGGATGTGCTCGCGGCCCCCTTCGACCTTCAGCGGGGCGGTATCTATCCCATTCCCGTTGTTCGAACGGTCCATGACGGGGAGGTACACGTCGAACACAGACCCTTTTCCCGGTTCACTGGTGACCCGGATATCTCCTCCGTAGCTTTTCACGATGCCGTGGACCACGGAAAGCCCAAGGCCTGTTCCTTTTCCGGCATGTTTCGTGGTGAAGTAAGGCTCGAAAATCCTGTCAAGAATCTGACGTTCGATGCCGTGTCCTGTGTCGGCCACGGAATAAAGAATGTAGCGTCCGGGCCGGATGTCGGGGGCCGCCTCATCCGACTCCACGGAGACTTCCCACAGGGAGACGGTCAGGGTCCCGCCATTGTCCTCCATGGCATGAAAGGCGTTGGTCATCAGGTTCATGGCGATCTGGTGGATGTGGGTGGGATTGGCCATGACCATGCCGCAGCGTTTGTCGATATCCGACTCGATGGAAATGGTGGAGGGCAGGGAGGCCCGCATCAGTCTCAGGGCGTCTTGAATGATGGTCTGGACTTTCACGGGCAGGCGTTCGATTTCCGACTGGCGGCTGAAGGCCAGGATCTGCTGGACAAGGTCGGCGGCCCGGAGGGAGGCCGTGAGGATCTGTTCCAGGCTTTGATGGGCTTCGCTGTTTTCCTGGCAGGCTTCGAGCAGCATTTCCGTGAAGCCCATGATGGGAAAAAGGATGTTGTTGAAGTCATGGGCGATGCCGCCGGCCAGGGTGCCCAGGACTTCCATTTTCTGAGATTGCTGGAGCTGGGTTTCCAGGGTTTTACGCTGGGATTCGGAGTGTTTTCTGTCGGTGATATCGGCGATAAACACGACGAACTGCCCACCGGCGGAAGGAAGGTAGGACACGCTGACCTCTACGTCGATGAGCCGGCCGTCTTTTCGCCTCTGACGTGTCTCGAACCGCGAGTGCCCTTTTTCAAGCACAATTTTCGCCTGGTGCTCCAGCTCTTTCCGGTTGTCGAAAGCCTCCACATCGCCAATCCTCATGGTTTTCAGTTCGTCCGCCGTGTACCCGCTGATCCGGCAGTAGGTGTCGTTGACTTCCAGAAAACGACCGGCCCTGTCTGTCAGGCAGAAACCGGCCATGGCTGTTTGCAGAATGTACTGGTAACGTTCCTTTTCTTCGAGAAGGGTTTTTTCAGCTTCCTTTCTCTCGGTGATGTCGGTGTAGCTGGCCCTGATCAGGCGTCCTTTTTCCGAAGGAAGACGGACGAGACGGACATCGCAGAAAATCCGCCGACCGTCCATGGTCCGGAGGGATCTTTCGAAGTGCAGCGATTGTTCATCTAGGGCAAGCTGGAAATGTTCCCGCGAACTTGTGGCCACGTCTCTTCCGTCGGGTTGCTCCAGGGTGTAGAACGGCAGAAGCCCCGTGGAAAGAAGGGTGGCCCGGTCGCAACCGAAAAGTTTTTCCGCTTCCGCGTTGGCGTCCACCAGGCTCTGTTTGTCGAAATCATAGACCACGATGGCGTCGGGGGCCTGTTCGAACAGGACCCTGAACCGTGATTCGCTGGCTGTTGCCGATTTTTCGGCCCTGGCCCGCATCCGGTTTTCAAGCAGAAGGGTGATGATTAAGGCGATCAGGACCAGGAAGGCAAAAGCCGAGGCGGCGACGGTTCTCTTGTAAAGATTCCAGGGTGTGATGGGTCTCTGCTCGGGGTCTGCGGAGATATCCAGGTATTTATGCTGGAAGGTCCCGGAGGGGAGAAGGGCTGTTTTTCCGGCTTTTTCCAGGCCGTTGGTCAACTGTTGCCGGGAAGGCAGGTTGTTGTTGTACGAGTAAAGCACGAGCACCCGGTTGTGCATCCCTGTCCCAGACCCCGGGTGTTCCCCGTTTCCGGCCTGTGACGATCCGGGCCTCAGGAGGAGGCAGCAGGTGACCAGGCAGATCAGAAGGGCAAGGCAACGGTGCATGACGTTTCTTCAGGTTGCGTAAGGGTTGATGTTTACGGCCCTTTTGGAAAGGCCTTTATGTCTGTGTCCTGAGGGCACGCCTTTTGGCCGGGGATACGCGCGTCAGGAAGTGATGGGACAGGCCCGGTTTAAAGAACGTTATCGGCCACACAGGGTTCGATATTTAGAAAGTTTTTCAATTCCAGTAAAAGGTCAAACCCTGGGGAACCACGGCTCAGGAAATCGCTTTCATTATCCACCTCAGGTAAGGTTTGTAAGGGGGATACAGGAACGTCGCATTGAACAAGGGGTAGTGTTTCAAAACGCTTTTGGCATGTGAAAAGGTGTCGAAACTGGACTTGCCGTGGTAGGCGCCCATGCCGCTTGGACCCACACCGCCAAAAGGCAGTTCGGTGGATGTGATGTGGAGAAGGGTGTTATGGATGCATGCGCCTCCGGATGATGTTTCGGAGAGAACCCTTTTTCTGAGGACCTCGTCATCTGAAAAAATATAAAGGGCAAGGGGCTTGGGCCGGGCGTTGATGAACCCGATGGCTTCATCGGTGGTTTTGTAGGTCATGATCGGCAGGAGAGGACCGAAGATTTCTTCGGTCATGATCGGGTCTTCGGGCGTGACACGGTCGATCAGGGTGGGGGCCACGTACCGTGACGTGCTGTCCGTGGTTCCCCCGAAAATGATGTCGCCATGTTTCATGAGCTCACAGAGCCTGTTGAAATGGTGTTCGTTGATGATCCTTCCATAACAGGGGCTGGCCTGGGGGTTTTCACCGAAAAACTGTGTGATGGCCCCACGAAGGGCTTCGATTATTTTGGGTTTCGCCGTTTCGTGGACCAGAAGATAGTCGGACGCCACGCAGGTCTGGCCGGCATTCATGAATTTGCCCCAGGAAATGCGCCGGGCCGCCAGATCAAAATTGATATCTTTATCGACGATACAAGGGCTTTTCCCCCCAAGTTCCAGGGTCACCGGCGTCAGGTGTTTTGCCGCCGCCGCCATGACGATTTTGCCCACCCGTTCTCCCCCGGTATAAAAAATATGGTCGAAGGGATGTTCCAGGATTGCCGCTGTTTCTTCCGCGCCGCCTTCCACTACGGCAAGGTACGATGGATCGAAATAACGCCCGATAAGATCGCGGATCAGTCCGGAGGTCGCGGCTGAAACTTCGGAGGGCTTGACAAGAACGGTGTTGCCAGCCGCGATAGCACCCACCAGGGGTGAAAGGGTCAGGTTGAAGGGATAGTTCCATGGACCGATGATCAGGACAAGGCCCAGAGGGTCCCTGTAAATATAGCTGGTTCCCGGCTGAAGGCTGACGGGGGTCGCAACTCGTCTGGGAGAGGCCCATTTTTTAAGATGCTTCAGGGTGTAACGGATTTCATGTTGCACAAAATTGATTTCGGTCATGAATGATTCGGGGTTGGATTTGTTCAAGTCTTTTTTCAGGGCGGCCATGATGTCCTGTTCATGGTCGGTCACCATTTTGTCCAGGATTTTCAGTTGCCTGATACGGTAATCAAGATCCCGTGTCTTTCCCGAGCGAAAGAAACTCCTCAAGCCTTCGATAATGGCCGCCTGTGTTTTGGGGGTGTCGGTCATGGGGCCTCCTTAGCGGGTTGGGCGTTTTAGTGGAAAGTCTGATTCCAAGAACCAATCAAGAGGCCCATGGGAATGTGAAAGGGCTTGCGGGCCATCTTGAGAACGACGTCGATTAACTAACGGCAGGGCGGGATTTTTTACATTGATTTACTCGGAGGAGTATATAGGGCGGCTGGTAAATTGTCAATCATGCAGTGTGCTTTGGCCAGTGCAAACGCATGTAACATTGGCATGGATCCTAACCATCGGTATCGCTCGGTATCGCTATCGAAATGTTCTGACGATCGAACCCGATACCGATACCGATAGCGATTCCGATGCCGATTAACCGGAAACCATGCCCGAGAAAGAGGTAACCCTCGATTTGAATAGGGGACTTAGCCCATGCGGCGCCGCCGGAACTGTTCCGTGCGGCGCCGTTTAGCGGTTTTTAAAAATAACTCGTGCCGTCCCAGCAGTGGGTGCAGAGCCTGTCTTTGGGAAGGCCGATAGCGGCCACCAGGTCGTTGAGTGTCTGGTAGCGGAGACTGGTGAGTTTCAGCCGTTTCCGGATATGTTCCACCATGGCGTTGTGTCGGTCCGAACCGGCGCGGGCAAAATCCTCCAGATGGGCGGTTTCCGCCCCTTCGATGTCCAAGATGGCTTTTCTTCCCGCAAGATCCAGGGTGGACCGGGACGTGGAGAAGTTCAGGAACTCGCAGGGGTGAATCAGGCAGGGGCAGGCGATGCGCATGTGGATTTCACGCGCTCCGTATTCGTGGAGAATCTGCACGTTGTCCTGGAGCTGGGTTCCGCGGACCACCGAATCGTCACAGAAAACGATGCGTTTGCCCTCGATGATCTCACGTACGGGAATCAGCTTCATCCGGGCCACCAGGTCCCGCATTTTCTGGTTCTGGGGCATGAAGCTCCGGGGCCAGGTGGGCGTGTATTTCACGTAGGGCCTCATGTAGGGGATGCCCGATTCCTGGGCGAAACCCAGCCCGTGGCCGATGCCCGAATCGGGGATTCCCCCCACCAGGTCCGCTTCAACCGTTTCGAGACGGCCCAGGGCCGCTCCGCAGTTGTAACGGACCTTTTCCGTGTTGATGCCCTCGTAGCTGGAGGCGGGGTAGCCGTAGTAAACCCAGAGGAACGAGCAGATCTGCATCCTGTCCCCCGGCTTCCGGATCTGTTCCACCCCGTCGGCTGTCATGAAAAGAATTTCACCGGGGCCCAGGTAACGGTCCACGGAAAAACCCAGGTTGGGAAAAGCGCAGGTCTCCGAACTGGCGGCCCAGGCGTCGTGGCGCCGTCCAATGACGATGGGGGTTCGGCCCAGCCTGTCCCGGGCCGCGTACAGGCCTTTTTCCGTCAGGACCAGAAGGGAACAGGACCCTTTGATGCGGTCGAGGGTGTAGCGGATCCCTTCTTCGAAGCTGCCGCACTGGCTGATGAGAGCCCCGGCTATTTCCGTGGGGCTGGGGTTTCCGCCCGTGGTGGAGGACAGGTGGATGTTTTTGGAAAAAACCTCCCGGATCAACTCGTCCATGTTGACGATTTTTCCCACCATCACCACCGCGAAACGTCCCAGGTGGGAAAAAAGCACGATGGGCTGGGCGTCGGTGTCGCTGATCACCCCGATGCCCATGGGACCGGTCAGTTCTCCCAGGTCGGGTTCGAACTTGTTCCTGAAATAGGCGTTTTCCAGATTGTGAATGGACCGGTGAAATCCGTCGGCACCCACGGTGGCAATCCCGCCCCGTCTGGTTCCCAGATGGGACAGGTAGTCTGTCCCGTAAAAAAGTTCACTGATGCACTCGGATTTCGAACAACACCCAAAAAAACCACCCATGACGGCTCCCTGTCTGTTTTATTGAAACGATGTAAAAGTACGGGTTCATTATGGAACGCTTTTTCATTAGTGTCTGGCGTCCGGTCTGTCAATCAAAATCGATGGTGCCGCCATGTGTTTGCATGTCCCCTGAAAGGAGGAAGACGGCCAAAGCCTTGAAAACCCTGAGTTTCGCTGGAATTCCATTTGAAAATCCGGGCGAGGGGTGCTATCGTCTCCCGAAAACACGCCCAACACCATTTCAAGGAGGAGTCCGATGAAAAAAACATGTTACATTCTGTCGCTGGCCGCTATCCTTTCCGTCGTCACCCTGGTTCCCGGACAGGCCCTGGCCGACATTTTCATGAAGCAGAAACACCACACGGGAAGTGTGACCATGATGGGCCAGACCCAGCCCGCCCGTGACTCGATCCAGAGCGTCTGGATCACCCCCGATGTGATGCGCAATGACAGCAAAGAAGCCAGCGTGATCATCCGGCTGGACAAAAAAACGATGACCATGATCGACCACGGGACCCGTACCTACACCGAGATGCCCATGGACATGGGAAAAGCCATGGAACAGGCCGGAGGCGGAAAGATGTCCAGGGAAGAAAAAGAGGCCATGGCCGGCATGATGAAGGGCATGATGAAGTTCTCGATGACTGTTTCGGACACCGGCGAAAAGAAGAAAATCGGAAGCTGGAACTGCCGGAAGTATATCCAGAAAATGGATATGGCCATGGGACCGTCGCGTACGGAGCTCTGGGCCACCGAAGACATCAAGGTGAAAGACGACCTGTTTGCGCGTTACTCGGCCATCATGATGACCATGCAGCCCGGTCTCCGGGAGTCCATGGACCAGGTGCTGAAGGAAACAAAGAAAATCAAAGGGGTCATGGTCCAGAGCGACACTTCGACCACCATGATGGGAACCACGGTGAAGTCTTCTGTCAAACTCCTGGAATTCAAGGAAGGCAAAGCGCCCGCGGACATCACGGCCATTCCCAAAGGCTACAGAAAGCAGGCCATGCATTGACATGGATTTCCCTGATCGGGGTGATTTAAGCCCCGATCAGGAAATAGACACCGTGTGATCACACTACTCGCCGGCCACGGTCATTTTGCAGTGTTTGCAGATCGTGGCCTGTTTTTTGATGATTTCCGCACAGAACGGGCATTCCCGGGTGTAGCACCGTTCATGGATTTTGGCGATGGCCCGGGTGACTTCGTCCTGGAGTTTGGGATTGCCGAATTTCGTGTTTCTCAACGGGTCGATGGCTTCGGTGTCCGAAAGGTCGCCCAGCATTTCGGCGGCCTTGATCCTCACCCGGGTGGGTTCCTCTCCGTCCAGGGTCATTTTCATGAGCTGGACAAGATCCTTGTTGACATAGCAGTCGGCCAGAATGGAAAAGCCGCTTTTGATGGCCGCCTCCTCGGCTTTCTGCCGGGCCACGGTTTCATCGGTGACGATCTGCCCGCTTCCGCCGGCGGAGCTGAACACGGGAAGAAGCTCGAAGGTTTCCGTTCCGGGGTAGTTCATGCAGCGGAACGAGGATTTCTGCCCCACCTGCTCCATGATGTCGTCCCAGCCCTGCTTGAACAGCGGGCAGTCGTTGTTGAAGCAGACGTATAGAAAAGGAACGCCCCAGCCCAGACCGTCGCTGAACGACACGGGAGGCACTTCCCAAAGTTCCATTTCCCGGTTGCAGTGGGGGCATACGGGCTTTTTCAGTTTCATTATCTCGTCAAGGCTTTCTTCCCTGGTTTCAAAAGACATGGTCGTTCTCCAATTCAAAAGTCATGGTTGTTTTACGGCATCTCTATACGTTCTTTTTTCTCCGGTGGAAAGGTTTTATCCTTGTTTCAATCCGGACGAAGGAGGAACATACACGATGTCGTGACGATCAATTTAAGACCGCCTTTCCCGTTTGTCAACCAGTGGCCCTGAAGGTCCGGTAATTCACGATTGACATACTGGATGGGCCTGGGCTATACTTTTCCAGATTTTTTTAGACCCTGTTCGGTCATCCGTTTTTCGTTAGAACACGTTTTCCCAGACAAGCCAAACCCCTCACTCGGCTTTGCATGTGATGTCCCCGTCCCTTTCTGCCGGGCCGGACATGATGACAACCGTCTACCCCGATTCCTTGGAACACCGAATGTGAACGGACCGATTATGGACTATCCCGAAAACACGATCACCACAATACGAACCAGCCTGAACGATGTGGCCCGTCTGATCTACCGGACCACCCATGACGACATTCCCCAACTTGGAAAGGCCCTCAACGCCTGTGAGACCATCGAACACGAGATCCCGGAAGGAATGAACCACGATTTCCTCAAGGTGCTTCGTCTTTTACGGCGCTATCTCGAGCGCGTGGTTCTGGGCGAGGAAAAGGACATGCACCCGCTCAAGGAGGGCGTTGGCATGCTTCGGGCCATGTTCCGGCGTTTTTCCAGGGGGGATGTGTTCGGCTTCGACCCGGGCGAGGTCATCGCCCTTCTCGAAAAGGCCCCCGCGTCTGCCGGTATGCCTGTCGAGGACAGCACGCTTCCCCCGGCCTCGGGGCGGGTTCTCGATTCGGACGACATCGAAATCCTCAGTGATTTTATCCTCGAATCCAGGGAAAACCTGGAAACCATCGAGCTCAACCTCATCGACCTGGAGGAAAATCCCGAGGACAAGGAAATCATCAACGCGATTTTCAGGCCTTTTCACACCCTCAAAGGGATTTCCGGTTTTCTCGACCTTCGCAAGATCAACATCCTGTCCCATGCCACGGAAAACCTCCTGGACAGCGCCAGGACCGGAAGATGCGTTATCGACAACCAGATCACCGACGTGATTCTCCAGTCTGTCGATGTTCTGAAAAAACTCATCGACTGTGTGGATAAGGGCGTCAAGGCCGGTGTCTCGGCCGATGACCGGGGTATCGACATCCATACCCTGGCCGAAACCATCGAGGAGATCAACAACGCCCTGGCCTCGGACGAGCCGCCCCGGATGATGGGTGAGATCCTGGTGGACAAAGGGGTTCTGGAAGAGAAACGCCTGGCGGCGGCCCTGGAATTCCAGACCGAACACCCTGAAAAGAAACTGGGTGAAATCCTGGTTGAAGAAGAGGATGTGGAACCCCGGGAAGTGATTACCGCCTTGAGGGAGCAAAAGAGGAGTCGAAAGCCGGGAGGTGCCCAGGTCAAGGTCGACACGGTCAAACTGGACAACCTGGTGGATTTCACCGGGGAGCTGGTCATCGCCCAGTCCATGCTGCGCCAGGATGTCATGGCCCTTGCCGGCTCTTCCCAGAAAACACTTCAGAACTTAAGTCAGCTCGGCCAGATTGTATCGAACATCCAGAAGATCGCCATGTCCATGCGGATGGTGCCCATTGGAAGTACCTTCCAGAAAATGGTCCGCCTTGTCCGGGATGTGGCTAAAAGCTGCCGGAAAGACGTGGCCCTGGTCATGTCCGGTGAGGAAACGGAAATCGACCGGAATGTGGTGGAGGCCCTCTACGAACCCATGGTCCACATGATCCGGAACTCCATCGACCACGGTCTGGAATCGGGTGAGGAAAGGCGCCTTGCCGGAAAACCTGAAAAAGGGACCGTGAGCCTCAAAGCCTATCACAAGGGCGGGAATATCGTGATAGAAATCGCCGATGACGGCAAGGGGCTGAACACCCAGGACATCCTGGAAAAAGCCGTGAGCCTGGGACTGGTGGACGCCCATGCCGATCTGGACGACGAAGAGATCCACCAGCTGATCATGAAGCCCGGATTTTCCACGGCCAAATCCGTCACCGACATTTCGGGGCGTGGCGTGGGCATGGATGTGGTGAAAAAATCCATCGACAATCTCAACGGCAGGCTGGCCATTCATTCGGTTCAGGGCAAGGGCTCCGTGTTCACCATTACCCTGCCCCTGACCCTTGCCATCATCGAAGGAATGCTGGTCCGGGTGGGCCGGGAAAAATTCATCGTCCCCACCATGGCCATTCTGGAGTCTTTCAGGCCCAAGAAAGAGGAGTACTTCACTGTCGAGGGCAAGGCGGAGATGCTGATGTTCAGAAAGAGCCTGGTTCCGGTGATCCGCCTGAGCCGTATCATCAACGTGGAGATGGACCACAGGGAGGTGTGGAACAACATCGCCATTGTGGTGGAAAACAACAAGGAACAGCGGTGTCTCCTGATCGACGAACTCCTGGGAAAAGAGGAATACGTGATCAAGAGCCTTGGGGAATCCCTTGCGGGCATCAAAGGCCTTGCCGGAGGAGCGATCATGGGAGACGGGAAAGTGGGACTGATCCTCGATATTCCGGGGCTTTTCGAAGTGGCCCTCAATCTTTGAAAAAAGGACCCATGACGAGGTAAGTTTTTGAAAACAATAGTGGGTGTTTCAGATATGAAAGTCAGCGGAAACAGGGACGAGACCCTGATCACCTATTCCCTCGGCTCGTGTATCGGTGTGGTCATCTACGATTCCCAGGTGAAGGTGGGGGGCATGCTTCATTACATGCTGCCCGAATCCCAGCTTGACCGGGAAAAGGCCCAGAAAAACCCCTATATGTTCGCCGACACGGGAATACCCGCCTTGTTCAAGGCGGCTTACGCCCTGGGGGCGCTGAAAAGCCGGATGAGGGTGGTGGTGGTGGGCGGAGCCCAGATCCTGGACCAGAAAGGTTTTTTCAACATCGGCAAACGGAACCATATGGCTTTACGCAAACTTTTTTTCAAGAACGGGGTGATCGTGGATCACGAGGACGTGGGGGGCAACGTCAACAGGACCATCCGGATTGAGATTGGGACAGGGGCCATCTACATGAAAACCTCCGGCAAAGGGGAGGAAAAGGTATGAGCGCGATCCAGGAACTGATCAAGGAAATTGACAACCTGAAACCCATCCCCGCCGTGGTGAACCAGATCATAGCCGTGACCGAGGACCCGAAAAGCTCCATGGCGGACATCGCCAGGATCGTGCTTTACGATCCGGTCCTGACCGCCAACATTCTCCGGATGAGCAATTCCTCGTTCTACGCCCTGCCAAGGCGGGTGGAGTCGGTCCAGGAAGCGATCACCATGCTGGGGGTGGACCAGGTGATCGACATGGTCCTCATGAAGTCCGGGGCCGTCAACCTTACCAAGGGCCAGGCCGGTTACGGGCTCCACGAGGGAGAACTCTGGAAACAGGCTGTGGCCTCGGCCCTGATCGCCCGGGACCTGGCGGAAAAGAAAGGCTCGACCCACAAGCAGATGGTGTTTACCGCAGCCCTTCTCAAGGATATCGGGAAGGTGATCCTCGACCGGTTCGTGGGGGATGCGTTCAGCCGGATCGACGACCTGGTGCAGAACAAAGGCTACACCTTCAGGGAGGCCGAAAAGAAAATTATCGGAATTGATCATGCGGAACTGGGGGGGCTTGTGGCCAAAATGTGGGATTTTTCACCGAGGATGGTGAACCTGATAAAAAATCATCACCTGAACGACGAGGAGGCCCGGAACGATCTGGAAAGCCAGATCCTTTACGTGGCCGACAACGTCTGCATGATGATGGGCATCGGTGGAGGCGCCGACGGGCTCGCCTACCGTTTCCACCGGGATGTCCTGGAGAAACTCGGCATCACGCCCCACGATCTCCAGGAAATCATCGCCACTTTCGGCAGTGAGATGCGGCAGGTGGAAGATCTTTTGAATGTAATGGGGTAAGCGGTTTTATCTGGGGGCATCATGGCGTTTAATATTCTGGTTGTGGACGATTCCCTTCCCATGCGGAAAGTGATCAGGAAAACCATCATGGCTTCGGGCTTTGCCATGGCGGATTATTATGAAGCGACGGACGGGGCCGAGGCCCTCGGACTTTTGAAGGAAAGACCGGTGGATATCGTGGTGACCGATTACAACATGCCCCGCATGAACGGCCTGGAACTGATCCAGGCCATGAATAAAGATGAGGCGCTGAAATCCATTCCCGTTCTGGTGATCACCACGGAAGGAAGCCAGAAACGCATGGAGGAGTTCAGGGAAAAAGGAGCGGCGGGCTATATCCGGAAACCCTTCACTCCCGAGGAAATCCGGGCGAAACTTCATGAAATTCTTGGAGAGTCACATGATGATGAAGGATTTGAAGGCGGCGATGGCGGCCTCGATTTCTGAAGTTCTGGAAACGATGTTTTACATGCCTCTGGAGTTTGAAGGAACGGGCGATCCTGTGCGGCGGGGTTTTTTCGAACTCCCGGACATCCGGTGCTGTCGTCTGACATTCGGGGGGTCATTGAACGGCACCATGGTGATGATGATCCCTGAAAGCCTTCTGGTGCCCATGGCCGTGGATTTCATGGCCGAAGAAAGGGAAAACATCGCCCGTATCCACACCGACGGCATTCTCAAGGAAATCCTGAACATGGTCCTGGGCCACATGCTTTCCAACCTGGACGTTCGGAGTGATTTCCATCTCGGTATTCCGGAGCTTCTGGAAGATGCTTCGCTGGTCAAATCTTTCCGAAATTCCCTGCCCGAATGCCATGTGCTGGTGGAATCTGTCGAGGGACTGATTCTCTGCGTCCTTGTTCTTGATGACTGATCGTTTTAAAGGTGGGGGGAGAAGATGGGAGAGCCCATCAAGGTCCTGGTGGTCGACGATTCGGCCATCGTTCGAAAGGTTCTGTCGGAAGAACTGGGGCGTGCAAAGGACATCGTCGTGGTGGGCACGGCTCCCGATCCATACGTGGCCAGGGACAAAATAGTCCGGCTGAAACCGGACGTGGTGACCCTGGATATCGAAATGCCCCGGATGGACGGCCTGACGTTCCTCAAAAAAATCATGACCTACGCCCCCCTTCCCGTGATCATCGTGAGTTCGCTGACCCGTGAGGGCAGCAGGATCGCCTTAGAGGCCCTGAGTCTGGGGGCGCTGGAAGTGATATCCAAGCCAACCGCCTCTTATTCGGTGGGAGACCTGGGGATTCAGCTGGCCGACAAGATCCGGGCCGTGGCCGGGGTGAAGGTCCGGCAGAGGCCCGGGGGGGAGACAATCGTAATCCCTTCCGAAAAAGCCGTCATCGGTTCCATGGCCCTGACCGAGACAACCCGGAAGATTATCGCCATTGGCGCCTCCACCGGAGGCACCGAGGCCCTCAGGGAAGTCATCACCCGCATGCCCCGGAACGCTCCGGGTATTCTGGTCGTTCAGCATATGCCGGCCAAATTCACCACGTCCTTCGCCGAAAGGCTGGACAGCCTGTCGGACATGACGGTGAAAGAGGCCCAGGACGGAGACACGGTGGCCGACGGCCTGGTTCTGATCGCTCCTGGAAATTTTCACATGCTTTTGAAACGAAGCGGAGCCAGGTACCATGTGGTCGTGAAAACAGGCCCCATGGTTCACCACCAGAGACCGGCCGTGGACGTGCTGTTCAGGTCTGTTGCCCAGTATGCCGGGGCAAACGCCGTGGGCATCGTTCTCACCGGTATGGGATCTGACGGGGCCGAAGGGCTGGCCCTGATGAAACAGGCCGGAGCCAGGACCATCGCCCAGGACGAACAGAGCTGCGTGGTGTTCGGCATGCCCAAGGAAGCCATCAAGACCGGAGCTGTGGACAAGGTGGTCAGCTTGCCCCGGATCGCCCAGACAGCGCTGAACATGATCTGATTTTTTGCCGCCGGAGAGGAGAACCCCGGATGCGCCTGTCCAAGGACAAAGCCATGACATTCCATGCGATCCGTCATTTCTTCTGGGCGTTAGCCGCCCTGGTTGCCGGGGTGTTCGTCTCGATCGCGGCATGGACGCTGGCCCATGACTTTGTGTCTCGCCATGAAAGAGACCGGTTCCAGTTCAGGGCCCGGGAAGCTGTCCATTCTGTGACTCAGGAACTGCACAGCCATGAGCATATCCTTTTCGCAGGCGCCAATATTTTTACCCTGACCAGCCATGTGACGCACATGGACTGGAAATCATTTGTCGAGTCCATGAAACTCGATCCCTCCACCCATGCTGTCCAGGGCCTTGGGTATGCCCCTGTTCTTAGTCCTCAGGAAATTGGAATCCTTGAAAGTCAGGTTCGTGCCGAAGGTTTTCCGGGTTACACGGTACACCCACCGGCTCAGGGTGGGGAGGCTGCGCCCGTCAAATATCTGGAACCCTTGGCCGAAAAGTATCGGGTCTTTCTCGGTTACAACATGATGTCCGAACCCGAAAAACGATCGGCCATGGAAAGGGCGAGGGATACGGGGAAACCCTCCCTCGTGGTATTTACAAAGCAAGACAGACGAGAGGGATTTCTGCTCTATGCTCCCGTATACAGGAAAGCGGCGTCCCTTGACACGGTCGAAGACCGCCGGGCCGCCCTCGAGGGGTATGTGTTCAGTGTGTTCCATGTCGGCACTTTTTTGGAAAAAATATTTCCTGAAGGACTTCCCTTCAGTTACCTCCAGATATTTGAAGGTCAAGGGACTGGCCGGGACACGATTCTGTTTGACGGCCTTGGAAGCGGAGGGGCCCGTCCGGACATGATCCAGGCCATGACCCGGGATATGGTGGTGGAGCTGGGCGGCCAACTCTGGACCTTTCGTTTCACCGCCATGCCGGCGTTTGTTTCCAAGGCCGAACGGAGCCTGCCATGGACTGTTCTTGGATTTGGTCTCCTGGTCACGGTGGTGTTCAGTCTACTGGTCATGGCCGAACAGAGAGCCCGGGAAAGGGCCGCCAGGCTCAAACGAAGCGAGGCCAGCCTTTCGGCCACCCTGAGGTCCATTGGCGAAGGGGTGATCGGAACGGACAGGGATGGGCGGGTCACGGTGCTCAACCTGGAGGCGGAACGGCTGACCGGGTGGTCCCAGAAAGAGGCCCTGGACCGGCCCATCACGGATATTTTCCATGTGGTTGGTGACATGGACGGGCGCGGCGTATTTTTTTCGGTGAAATCCGCTTTGGAATCGGGTGATGCGGTGGCCATGGGTGACAAGAACGTTCTGATTTCCAGGGACGGATCAGAATACGCCGTTGACGCTGTGGCCGCCCCGATCCGTGACGATCTCGACGAGCTGAACGGAGTGGTGCTGATCGTCCGCGATGTGGAAGAGCAGCGAAAAGCGGCCCTGATGCTGGAAAATGAAAAAAAGAGACTGGCCAACATCATCGAGGGAACGAACGCCGGAACCTGGGAGTGGAACGTTCAGACTGGCGAGACGGTGTTCAACGAGCGCTGGGCCGAGATCATGGGCTACTCCCTGGACGAGCTGGCCCCGTGGACCATCGACACCTGGAGCCGTCTGGTTCATCCCGGGGATTTAAGCGTGAGCCAGGATCTTCTGAACCGGCATTTTGCCGGGGAACTGGCCTACTATGAACACGAAACAAGGATGAAACACAAGGACGGGTCGTGGGTCTGGGTTCTGGACCGGGGCAAGGTCACGTTGTGGACTGAAGACGGGAAGCCTCTTTTCATGTATGGCACCCATCAGGATATTACCGTCCGGAAAACCATGGAGCAGGAGCTGCGCAAGGTGTCCTACGCGGTGGAAAACAGCCCGGCCGCCGTGGTCATCACCAACGCCCGGGCGATCATCGAGTATGTCAACCCCAAGTTTACCCGGATCACGGGGTACAGCGCGGAAGAGGCTGTGGGACAGAACCCCCGCGTCCTGAAGTCCGGGCTTCATCCCAAAGAATTCTACAAGGAGATGTGGAAGACCCTGACAGCCGGAAAGGAATGGCGGGGCAAACTGTACAACCGGAAGAAGAACGGGGAGTTCTTCTGGGAGGCGGCCTCGATTTCCTCCATTTCAAACGATCAGGGGAAAATCACCCATTACGTGGCCATCAAAGAGGACATCACGACCCAGGTCGAGCTGGAACAGGCCCTTCAGAAGACACGGGAAAGACTGGACAAGACCCAGGAAATCGCCCATCTGGGGAGCTGGGAGCTGGATCTTGACGCCAACAGGCTGTTCTGGTCCGACGAGGTGTACCGCATCTTCGGCCTGGAGCGGACCGTGGCCCCCCTGACCTACGAGGATTTTCTGGACCTTGTCCATCCCAGGGACCGTGAATCTGTGGAATCCGGGTATTACACCACGGTGAGCCGGGGGGATGAAACCTTCGAGGCGGAACACCGCATTGTCCGAAGATCGGACGGAGAAACCCGCTGGGTTCTGGAAAAATGCACCCACGAGAAAGATGGAAAGGACCGTGTTGTCAGGTCCGTGGGCATGGTGCTGGATATCACTGAACGCAAGCTGGGAGAGATCGCCCTGAAAGAGGCCAGGGACGCGGCCGAAGCGGCCAACCGGGCCAAGAGCGACTTTCTGGCGTCCATGAACCACGAACTCCGCACGCCCCTCAACGTGGTCATCGGTTTTTCGGAAGTTCTTGCGGAACGCATGTTCGGAGAACTCAACGAAAAACAGATGAAATCCGTGGAAAACATCATGGACGCCGGCAAACGGCTGCTGGGCCTGATCAACGATATCCTCGACCTGTCCAGGATGGAATCGGGCAAGATGGGCCTTGAACCCACCACTGTCCACGTGAAACAGCTGATGGAAAATATCCGCGTGCTGTTCAGGGAAAAAATTTACAAACATCATCTAAAGGTTGAGATCACCGCGTCCGATGGGCTTTATGCTTCGGCGGACGAAAGGATGCTCAAGCAGATCATGTTCAACCTCCTGTCCAACGCGGTGAAGTTTACCCCGGACGAGGGTTCCATCGAGGTCAGGGCTGAAACCGTGGAGCAGGATGGACAGGCCGGCGGAAACCGCGGGCCCTGGCTAAAGGTCTGTGTGTCGGATTCAGGAATCGGGATCAGGCCGGAAGATCAGGGCCGTCTTTTTCGAGCTTTTGAACAGCTGGATTCCGGTTCCGGTCGACGGTACCAGGGTTCTGGGCTCGGTCTTTCCCTGTGCAAAAGATTCGTGGAAATGCACGGAGGAAAAATCTGGGCTGAAAGCGAAGGGGAGGGAAAGGGCAGCACGTTCTGTTTCATGATTCCCATGCGCCAGCCGAAACCTTCGAAGGCCGGGGAGCTGAAAAGCCAGGCCTGATGATTCGTAACAAACCCTTTTTAGATCAGGGAGAACAAGCCATGTCAAAACCCAAACGCATCCTTGTGGTGGATGATGAAATCGCCAACTGCGAACTTCTGGAAACCATGCTCACTGGCCTGGGATACGAGGTCGAAACAGCCCACGACGGGTTTCAGGCCCTGGCCCAGCTTCGTCTGGACTACGACCTGGTTGTCCTGGACGTGATGATGCCGGGGTTGGACGGATTTGAAGTGGCCCGAAAGATCAGGGAGGGGGCGGAGTGCCCGGATATCCCCATCTGCATGGCCACGGCCCTGTCAGGAAAAGAGGACCGTCTCCGGGCCGTGGAGGCCGGGGCCAACGACTTTATCAGCAAGCCCGTCGAACTCACCGAACTGAGAATCAGGATCGCTTCCCTGGTAAAGATCAAAGAGGGGCAGGACGCCCTCAAGCGCCACCAGGCCGAACTCGAGGCCAATGTGGCCAGACGCACGGAAAGCCTGAGGCTCGCTCTAAAGGAAACGGCGGAAGCCCGGCGAAGCGTCTACCAGGCCCAGCTTGAAACCATCGAACGCCTGGCTCTTGCCGCGGAATACAAGGACGAGGACACAGCCTTTCATGTGAAACGCATGGGCCGTTACTGCCACCTGATCGCCTTGAAACTCGGCCTTCCTCCCCAGGAGTGTGAGGTCATTCTCTATGCCAGCCCCATGCACGACGTGGGCAAGATCGGCATCCCCGACGCCATTCTCCTGAAACCCGGCAAGCTGACGGAGGATGAATGGGTGATCATGAAAACCCACGCGGGTATCGGCGGCATGATTCTCGGAGGGTCCAGCTCCCAGCTGCTTCAGGCCGGAGAACTCATCGCCCTCAGTCACCATGAGAAATGGGATGGAAGCGGTTACCCCAACGGCCTATCCGGTGAAGCCATTCCCCTGTGGGGCCGCATCGCCGCCATCGCCGATGTGTTCGACGCCCTGACCTCCAGGCGCCCCTACAAAGAACCCTTTTCCAATGAAAAAGCCCTTGGAATCATGACCGAGGGCCGAGGCACCCATTTCGACCCCCGCCTCCTGGACCTGTTCATGGCCAGTCTGGACGAGGTTCTCGCCATCCAGGAAGAGTACAGGGATCCGGAGTGATGACAGTATATGCTGTTAACTCTTTAATATAATGAATTAAAAAGTGTTTGCAAAAACAAGAGATATATCAATCCAGAGATTTCACTTTTTTGAAGGTTAGGTTTTTGTTTTTTTAGAATCTATTCATATGATCCCAAGCATTCAGGAGATGGTGGAATAAAAGTGATGATAACTCCTTTGCCGAGATAAGGGCCGGAAAGTGGAGAAATATGGAGGGTGTAAGCCCTCTCCCCAAACAGACAGAATACAGTCCGGGCTTCTGAATTTGTTTTGAGAACATAGGCGATCCGGTCCATGACAGCTGTGTCCACATATTCTTCTATGTTTTCTCCCATAACGATTTTTCTGTTTTCTTTAAAGACCAAGGTTGAGGCGCTTCGGTTTTCGAGAACGATAAGTTTTTCTGCGCTGATACCCAGAATTGGAAAAGGGATATTTTCAAGAATAGTTTGTGAAAGTTCAAGTGCTTGATTCCTAAGTATGATTTCGCGTGTTCTCCTCTGTACTTTTTCTTCCAATTCATCGTTCATCCGCTTCAGAATCTCATTCTGCCGGGAAATTGTCCTGGTAAGGTGTCTGTTAGCTCTCATCAGGTCGAATTGTTCAAGGGCCTTTCTGATTTCAAGTTTAAGATTGTCGTCATTCCAAGGTTTTAGGAAAAATTTGTAGATGCTGCCCCGGTTGATGGCTTCCGTAATGGCGTCCACTTCAGTATAGCCGGTCAGAATGATACGAATCACATCGGGATATTGCTTTTTGACCTCGGATAAAAATTCGATACCGCTCATTTCGGGCATTCTCTGATCGGAAATCACAAGATGGACGTCGTTTTTCTCCAGGATGTCAAGTCCTTCCCTGGCCCTTGATGATGTGATCAGGGTGTAATTTTCCTTTCGGAGAAGTCGTTCCAGGGTTCGAAGAATGCTGGGCTCGTCATCCACACAAAGCACGGTGTGTTTGATGGCGGGTATGGCGTCATTTGTGCTGTTTCTGTCATTCATTAGGGAGCGCCTCCTTGTTTTTTATGAAGAAATCGCAGGCTTCCCTGATGCTCTCCCGGACATCGGGGAACCATGTTTCCGCGGATTGATACAGGAATTCGAGTTTTTTTGCCGAATAAGGTTTGAGGCATGAGAGATTCGGTTGGGTCTCATCTTTTTTGGGGTTGATGGATGAGATTATAAAACGTCTGGTGATGAGATCCGCTGTGTGGACAACTGAAAGGAGTTCCGGATTTGCGGCATGTTTTATCGGGGTGTGATGGTACTTCAGTGTTTCGCAGATGGCTTGCGGCAACTGCCATTTTCTGGCGAGCATTTCGCCGAGTCTGTTATGGCCTACAGGAATCATTGATTTTTCAGCATCGTATATGGATATGTTTTCCTCTATCATATGCTGAAGTAATATGGACAGAATATCTGGGAAAAACCGGGCGAGCAGGATCAGTCCGATATCATGGAGAAGACCGGAGACAAAGCAATCATCCGGATCCTGGATTCCGGATTGTTCAGAGAGGTGGCGGCTTGTGATTGCCACGGCTACGGAATGGTCCCATAAATCTTCGATATTGAATGAAAGGTCTGATTCGGAATCAAGATGGAGGGCATCGAAGAGACTGACAGAAGCCACCACATTTCTGACTGAATTGATTCCCATCCTGACCACGGCTTCATGGACAGTGGTTACCTTGGACCGAACCCCGAAAAATGATGAGTTGACGAGTTTCAATAGTTTGGTGATGATGGACTGGTCTTTTTCAAGGGTCTGGCTTAGGAGGTCCACACCTGTCATGTCATCGGCCAGCATTTTGTTGATTTCAACCACAATGACCGGGAGGGTGGGGATATCTTTTATTTTGCCGAGTCGGGTCTTCATTTCTTCAATATTTATGATGTACATGACTTTCCTCTCATCTCATAAGTTCGTCGTCTTCTACGATGATCGTGTCGAAACAAAAAAGACGTTGCTGATGTCATCAGTGCCGACAATCGCCTTGAGTTTTTCGATCAGCTGTTCGTTCAATTCCCAGCAATTCCCGGTGAAACAGCCAGCCCATAAAAATCAGCCGGTTTCATGGATTCCCAGAATTATTTTTCGCAAAGGTTTTTTGCGACATTTCCATTGTGCCTGGGCAGAATATTTTTTATTAATTT
>Ga0209066_10000012_pt1:0-2500 | contig 261779 bp, 212 predicted proteins | sample All_14_2_FD_187198 | JGI IMG/M metagenome (GOLD analysis project Ga0209066, IMG submission 187198) | Freshwater microbial communities in response to fracking from Pennsylvania, USA - Allegheny Zone_MetaG_DW_15 (SPAdes) (version 2) ...
AAAAACTTCAAAAAAGTATTTGACAAAGCCCGGGGGATCGGATAGATTAATCGGGTTGCTTAACGAAGAGAGTTAAGCGAGTTTGGTCTTTGAAAACTAGGCAGCAAGTGCAAAAAGGTTCTCGATCAAGAACGAGAGTTAAAAAGATCTGAGATTTCTTTAGAGAAAGACTTGGGTCAGGAGATATTAATTGGAGAGTTTGATCCTGGCTCAGAATGAACGCTGGCGGCGTGCTTAACACATGCAAGTCGAACGAGAAAGAGGGCTTCGGTCCTTGAGTAGAGTGGCGCACGGGTGAGTAACACGTGGGTAATCTACCCTTCAATTTGGGATAACATTGCGAAAGTGATGCTAATACCGAATGACATCATGGGAGCTTCGGTTTTCGTGATCAAAGGTGGCCAATCCTTGGAAGCTACTGTTGAGGGATGAGCCCGCGTACCATTAGCTAGTTGGTAGGGTAACGGCCTACCAAGGCGACGATGGTTAGCTGGTCTGAGAGGATGATCAGCCACACTGGAACTGACACACGGTCCAGACTCCTACGGGAGGCAGCAGTGAGGAATTTTGCGCAATGGGGGCAACCCTGACGCAGCAACGCCGCGTGAGTGATGAAGGCCTTTGGGTCGTAAAACTCTGTCAGCAGGAAAGAAGTTATAGAGGGTTAATACCCCTTTATATTGACGGTACCTGCAAAGGAAGCACCGGCTAACTCCGTGCCAGCAGCCGCGGTAACACGGAGGGTGCAAGCGTTATTCGGAATTATTGGGCGTAAAGGGCGCGTAGGCGGCCGATCAGGTCAGATGTGAAAGCCCGGGGCTTAACCCCGGAAGTGCATTTGAAACCGGTTGGCTTGAGTATGGGAGAGGAGAGCGGAATTCCTGGTGTAGAGGTGAAATTCGTAGATATCAGGAGGAACACCGGTGGCGAAGGCGGCTCTCTGGACCAATACTGACGCTGAGGCGCGAAGGCGTGGGTAGCAAACAGGATTAGATACCCTGGTAGTCCACGCAGTAAACGTTGTTCACTAGGTGTAGTGGGTATTGACCCCTACTGTGCCGCAGCTAACGCATTAAGTGAACCGCCTGGGAAGTACGGTCGCAAGATTAAAACTCAAAGGAATTGACGGGGGCCCGCACAAGCGGTGGAGCATGTGGTTTAATTCGACGCAACGCGAAGAACCTTACCTGGGTTTGACATCTCGGGAATCTTTATGAAAATAGAGAGTGCCCTTCGGGGAGCCCGAAGACAGGTGCTGCATGGCTGTCGTCAGCTCGTGTCGTGAGATGTTGGGTTAAGTCCCGCAACGAGCGCAACCCTTATCTTCAGTTACCAGCGATTCGGTCGGGGACTCTGGAGATACTGCCCCGGTTAACGGGGAGGAAGGTGGGGATGACGTCAAGTCCTCATGGCCTTTATGCCCAGGGCTACACACGTGCTACAATGGTATATACAAAGGGTCGCAACCTCGCGAGAGTGAGCCAATCCCATAAAGTATACCTCAGTTCGGATAGGAGTCTGCAACTCGACTCCTTGAAGTTGGAATCGCTAGTAATCGCGGATCAGCATGCCGCGGTGAATACGTTCCCGGGCCTTGTACACACCGCCCGTCACACCATGAGAGTTGATTGTACCAGAAGTCGTTGGGCTAACCCTTCGGGGAGGCAGGCGCCTAAGGTATGGTTGATAATTAGGGTGAAGTCGTAACAAGGTAGCCGTTGGGGAACCAGCGGCTGGATCACCTCCTTTCAAAGGAAGATAGAGAACTGCACTTGCTGTTTAGTTTTTGGAGATCAGACGGTACTGATCTTTAAGAGAGAGAATTTTCGGGGAAGCTCGTAGATTAGGGCCTGTAGCTCAGTCCGGTTAGAGCGCACGCCTGATAAGCGTGAGGTCGATGGTTCAATTCCATCCAGGCCCACCATATTGGGGGATTAGCTCAGCTGGGAGAGCGCCTGCCTTGCACGCAGGAGGTCAGCGGTTCGATCCCGCTATCCTCCACCACGAAAAAAAAATGCAGGAGTTTTCATAAAGAGATTTATGGGAGCTTCTGCCTCTCCTTGGAAGAGGAGGGTAAAAAGATGATCTTTGACAATTTGGATTTATAGATTCACTAAAGCGCTCAAAGTATTAAAGGTAAAAATACAATTTGTGGCTAAGCTACTAAGAGCAAACGGTGGATGCCTTGGTGCCAGGAGGCGATGAAAGACGTAGTAAGCTGCGATAAGCTTCGGGGAGTTGCTAAACGAGCGTTGATCCGGAGATTTCTGAATGGGGAAACCCTGCAGGGATAATGCCCTGTAATTCTTGACTGAATACATAGGTCAAGGAGGCCAACGAGGAGAACTGAAACATCTTAGTATCCTCAGGAAGAGAAAGTAAAAACGATTTTCCGAGTAGCGGCGAGCGAAAGGGAAAGAGCCCAAACCAGTCAAGTGTCAAGCCTGCAAGCGTTGCTTGATTGGGGTCGCGGGATTCGATGTCATGGGATTGCAGTTTC